>Ga0307986_10001310_pt1 | contig 18091 bp, 19 predicted proteins | sample EllFjometageno82_FD_203170 | JGI IMG/M metagenome (GOLD analysis project Ga0307986, IMG submission 203170) | Marine microbial communities from Ellis Fjord, Antarctic Ocean - #82 | ecosystem: Environmental > Aquatic > Marine > Unclassified | place: Southern Ocean | collected 2014-10-09
AGTTTAAACTCAATTTTTTGAATAAAAATAAATATCAGAGTTAGCAAATAAAATAAAAAAAACTCTCCTCTTAATAAAATTAACATAGAAGCTGTGAGAGAAAACTTTATTAAACTTTTAATATTTTTTTTTTCTAACAATTCAAAAAGAAAATATAAAAACAAAACAATAAAAAAAACTTGAAAAACTACAGATGATATTTGAGACACTGCATATATATTTATTGGGAATACTGAAAATAATGAACATCCTATTAGAGTTATTTTTTTTGAATAAAATTTAGATAAAAGTAAATAAAAAAAAAAAAGAGATAGAAGAGATATAAATAACTGTATGTACAAAACTACTAATACGAATAGTTCATTCGTCTCTACCGCAAGGTTTATGCAATAAAGAAAAAAAGTATAAAAGGGAGGCATATAAACTGATGGTAAAACTAATTGACCCGCAATGGCCTTTCTGTGCACCACTTCAAAACCATCAAAAACATTAATCCCAAGAACTCCAAAATTATTCAAATTGTGAAGAAGTATTCCCCACTCCATGTCTATTTTATCATCACCAAAATAATTGATACTCAATACTCTTGCCAATATTGAAATAGTTAAAAATACAACTGTAATGTAAAAATTTTTTTTTAGATATTTTTTCATATTTATGTTGCGCTTATGAAGATTTGAATTCAGAATCTCCTGCTCTAAATGTTAATACACTAGAGTTTCAAGGTATAAAAGTATAAATATTAACTCTCATGAGCTAGGAGTATCTTTCTTTTTAACTGTTAGCTGTTAATAGTATTTTAATAATAATTATTTAACTTTTAAACAATGCATCGCAAACAAAAAATTTCAATTATCGGTCTTGGTCACGTAGGTTTACCGATGATGTTGATACTCTCAAATCTGAAAAAAAAAGGCAAATATTTATACGATGTAAATGTAGTCGAAAATAATGATAAAAAAGGTAAAAATATTAAAAGATTAGTAGATAAGAAAAAAACTTTTTTTAACACAAATGACAATAAATTTAATAAACTTTTTAATAAAACAATCAACTCTTCCAAATGTGAAATAAGAACAGATTTAGAAAATATAAAAAATGCTAATATTATAATAATAAGTATAAATTTTGAAATAAAAAAGAATATAAAAGATTTTAATATTTTAAAACAATTAATCAGAAATATTGGCAATAGAATAAAAAAAAAAACTTTAATTTTATTTGAAACGACTGTACCACCTGGAACATGTGAAAAAATGTTAATACCAGAGCTAGAAAAAACTTTGCACAAAAGGAAGATTAAGTTAGATGAAATAAGTTTTTCTTATTCGTTCGAGAGGGTTATGCCTGGAAAAAATTACTTGAATTCTATAACTTCAAATTATAGATGCTACTCAGGACATAATAACTTATCAAAATATAAATGTAGAAATTTTTTGAGCAGCTTTATAAATATTAAAAAATACCCATTGTATGAACTAGATTCAATAACTGAATGTGAAGCGGCAAAAATTTTGGAAAATAGCTATAGAGCCATTAATATTGCTTTCATAGATGAGTGGACAAAATATTCCAACTTAATGAAAATTAATTTAATGAATATTATTCAATCAATAAAATTAAGACCAACACATTCTAATTTAATGAGACCCGGTCTAGGTGTGGGAGGATACTGTTTAACTAAAGATCCTCTTTTTGTAAATATTTCTGGAAAAATTTTTTTACCGGGAAAAATGTCATTTCCTATAACTAAAAAATCTATCTCAATAAATAAAAAAATGCCTTTATTTGCTTTAAGTTTTGTAAAACAAAATTATAAATTAACGAATAAAAGTAAAATTTTGATGTTAGGTATGTCATATAAAGAAGATGTCGGTGACATGAGGCATAGTCCATCAGTAACACTATTAAAACATCTTTTAAATTATAGTAAAAATATTAAGATAAATGATCCATTCTATAAATCAAGAATTTTAAAATGTGAATATATTGAAACAAAAAATAATTTAAAAGATTTTGACTTAGTTTTGCTCTGCACAGCACATAAACAATATAAAAATCTTAGCTCAAATCTTTTTCAAAAAAGAGCTGTCATCATTGATTTAAATAATGTGCTTAACAAAAATCAAACTATAGACTTTAAGAAAAAATTAAAGACATTCAAGTTGGGAAATAATGATTAACAAAAAAATATTAATAACCGGTGGGGCTGGATTTATTGGACATCACTTAACAAGAAGCTTAATTAATAAAAAATACTTTGTTAACGTAATTGATAAAAATTCAATTAACTTTTATAAAAAAAAATTTAAAAATCTAATAAAAAATAAAAAATTTACGTATATGCAGATTGACATGAGCTCAGCAATCAAAAAAAAAATTTATAATATTTCTCATGTTTTTCATCTAGCTGCATCATTAGGTGTGAAAAATATCAATGAAAATCCTTATGAGACATTTAAAAATAATATTAATTCTTTGATTGGTTTGATAGACAATTTAAAAAAGCATAACCCTAATTGTATTTTAGTTTACTTCTCTACAAGTGAAGTCTACTCTCCATTAGAAAAAAAAAAACAAATTAAAATCCCTACTAAAGAAGATATTGATCTATTAATCGGCAAAGATACTATTAATAGAGACTCATATTACCTTTCTAAAATTCTAGGAGAAAAAATATTACAATTATCTGGGCTTAAATATATAATATTAAGACCTCATAATATTTACGGACCAAACATGGGCTTTAGGCATGTCATATCTGAATTGATAAAGAAAATGACAGACAGCAAAAAAAAGGTAGGTAAAAACTGCAAAGTTTTTTCACCTAATCACACTAGATCCTTTTGTTATATTGATGATGCTATAAATCAAATAATTAATATTTCCTTTAATAAAAAATCAGAAAATAAAATATTCAACGTGGGAAATTCAAAAGATGAGATAAAAATTTATGAATTGGCAAGGTTAATAAAAAATATTTTAAAATCAAATGTTGTTTTAAAAAAAGGAGAGGTTACGCCAGGTTCTCCGTCTCGCCGAGTCCCAGATATGAAAAAGAATATTAAAATAACTAAAATAAAAAAACTTACTAGCTTAAAAAACGGTATAAAAAAGACAATTGATTGGGTTGTGAAAAAACATAAATAGAATATTTTTAATTAAAATGATCAAAAGAGCAATAATTTTAGCTGGAGGAAAAGGAACACGACTTAGGCCCTATACTAAAGTTTTTCCTAAACCCATGATGCCAATAGGTAAATTTATTATTCTAGAAATAGTCATTAAGCAATTAAAGTTTTATGGTTTCAAGCATATCACTATTTCTGTTGGTCATCAGGCAAATTTAATAAAAGCTTTTTTTGGAAATGGTTCTAAGTTTAAAATTTCAATAGATTATTCATTGGAAAAAAAACCACTTGGTACTATGGGACCTTTAAATATAATAAAAAATTTGCCTCAAAATTTTTTAGTTTTAAACGGAGATGTTTTAACTGATTTAAATTTTGATAAGTTTTACAACTATCATATAAAAAAAAGAAACTTATTTTCTATATCATCTTTTGAAAGAAATGAAATGATTGACTATGGATTATTAGAAACAAATAAAAAAGACTCTTTAGTTAAGTTTTTAGAAAAACCGAAAAGAAATTTTAATGTAAGTATGGGAATCTATATGCTGAATAAAGACATTCTTAAATACATCCCTAATAAAAAATTTTTTGGTTTTGACAATCTTATGATTAAACTTTTGAAATTAAAAAAAAAGATTAAAGTTAAAAAACATATGGGATATTGGCAAGATATCGGCCGCCCAAGTGATTATTTATTAGCTACTGAAGAGTTTAAAAAGATGAAGAAAAAATTACTACATGATTAGTGTTGTAATTTCTGGTGCCGGCGGTTTTATAGGAAAACATCTAATTTCAAAACTTTCTAAACAAAAAATAAAAATAATAAAGATGAATAAAACTTTTGGTGATATATCAAAAAAAAAAACTTGGGACAAATTACCAGAAGCCAATGTTCTTGTGCATTTAGCAGCAAAAACTTTTGTCCCAGAATCTTGGAAAAAACCTAAAGAATTTTTTAATACGAATGTTAACGGAACTAAAATGGCTTTAGAATATTGTAAAAAAAACAACACAAAAATAATATTTATAAGTTCTTATATGTATGGAAACGCTAAAAAAATACCAACTTGTGAAAAAAATAAAATAGTAGCTAATAACCCATTAGCAGAGACGAAAAAAAAAGCAGAAGAATTATGCCGAGCTTATGCAAAACGTTATGGGGTAAAAACTATTATTTTGAGGCCCTCAAATGTATTTGGTCCAAATCAAAAATCTTGTTGGTTAATTCCTGAAATAATAAAAAAAATTAAAAAAAAGACAATTTCTGTCAATAACTTAAATGTTAAAAGAGATATGATTTTTGTTGATGATTTGGTAAGCGCAATAATTAAGTGTATTTTTTTAAATAAAAAATTTGACATTATAAATGTTGGTAGTGGCAATAGTTATTCAATTGCCTCAATTTTTAAAACACTTCAAAAAGTTTCAAATAAAAAAATTTTTATAAAAAGTAGAAATTTAACTAGAAAAAATGAGATTATGAAAACTCAGTTAAATATTGAAAAGGCAAAAAAACTTCTTAAATGGAAACCGCTATGGAGTTTAGAAAGGGGCTTGAAGTTTATGATTAAAGAAAAAAAAATATCTTAATGAAACAAAAAACATTAATTGTTATAGCCAATGAAAAAGTCTCTGAGAGTCATGGACAGTACTATTGTGAAAATCATGATGAAAAGTCAATACCTGAAGGACTAAGTAAATATAATCAAATACGTTATTTAGTCAGAAATTCAAGTAAAGTAGGTGTTCATAAAATTAATATCAAAAAAATAATTATTTCTAAAAATTTTTTTTCATTCTTGTCTGAGATAATTAAAACTTTAAAAATTTCAGATACAAATTATTTATTAATTTCGATTACCCCATTAACTTTTTTTTCTTTTATTATTTTGTTTTTTTTTAAAAAAAGAACTTTTGTATATTTAAGAAGTAGCGGTCATGAAGAGTATAAATATATATTTGGTTCATGGGCTGTTTGCTTATACCATTTTATGTATAAAATAGTTACTTCTGGATCAAAAGTAATTGTTTGTGACTATAAATTACACGACAAGAACAAGAGCCACCTAGTTTTACCCTCTAAATTAGACAGTCGTTGGTTAGGCAAACAAAAACCCGCTTTACTTGATGAGATTAGATTTTTATATGTCGGTAGAATAAATCCAGAAAAAGGAATACTAAAATTTATTGAAATGTTTAAAGAATTAAAATTAGACGCAAAATTAACTGTTCTATCTAAGAATAAAGTCTCAAGTGAAAAAAATAAAAATATTAAATTTTTAGGATATGGGTTTAACACTGAATCACTAATAAATGTTTATGACGATCACAATATAATGATTTTACCATCATATACCGAGGGACACCCGCAAGTAGTGATTGAGGCTCTAGCGCGCAAAAGACCAGTTATTATTTTCGAGGAAATTTCACATATAGTGAAAGCAAGAAAAGGAATATTTATTTCAAGAAGAAACATGCCTGATTTTTCTAAAACCGTAGGACACATAATTAAAAATTATAAAAATATTCAAAAAGAAATGGAACAAAATCAACTTCCTACTAGAGATGAATTTTTTTTAAAAATAAGTGAAATATTACAATAAAAAAATAGATTGGGAATATTAAGTTTTTTGACGTTATAAGTGTTGATGGGTGGTATAAAATTTATTACTTTTAAGTCTTTTATATCTAACAATTTAACAAAGTATTTTTTTTATTTTCAAATTAACTACGCACTTTATTCTTTGTCAACACGTAGTTTGCCTAATCGTCCATAACTTTCAAGAGCAAGTAAAAATTGATTATTATTTTTATCATATCTAATATCAATTATACGTTCTCCAATATATATCTTTTCTACAAATAAAATTTTATTAAATTCAAGGTTAAATTTTACACGGTACAAAGAACCTCCATTTAAAGAAGCAATAAAATAATTATCTTTCCAATATGGAGAAAAATCATTTGGTATTTTAACTATATTGCTTATTCCTATTGAAGGCATAAATGAGTAGATGGGATCAGCATAATCAGCAGTGGGGAGACTTTCTTTGCCGTATGAATAATCTTTTCGATTTTTAAAATCTCTACAAAAAGTATAGTTGTCGCCTACAGAAACATTAGGCCAACCATAGTTTTGATTTTCTTCTATGAGATTAATTTCATCCCCACCGCATGGACCATGTTCGGTTTCTAAGATTATATCTTTGCCCACGAATAGTCCCATAGGGTTTCTGTGTCCATTCGAAAATATTTTATACTCATAATTATCTGTATTTATTAAAATTATTTTTCCAAATGAAGATTTTTTTATCTGGGCTAAATTTCTATGCTCAAACTGCGCATCTGTAGTTAGTAAAATTCCCGGATAAGCAGACTCGTAGAAAGACATTTTTCCTGCACTAATTCTATTTTTACAATCAACAGTTTTAAAAACCTCTTCAAAATCTAAAAAAATTTCAGACAGTGAAGCCTTGGCAACCTTTAAGTAATTACATTGTTTAATGTTACTTTTATCATAAGGCTTGTTTTCACTGTTCCACACATAAGAAATAAATAAATTATTTTTATGAACTAGGATATTTAAAATACGTTTACCAAATAATTTTGACAAATAATTAGTTTGAATCAGTTCTTCCTTATCAATTTTTAAATAAGAAAAATCACCACTCGCATAAGTAATTAATATTTTATTTTTAATTGGCTCAATGTAAAATCTTGAATATTTAGTTTTTATACCCATGTATTTATTATAGTATGAAGGTGAATTATTTTTAGAAGAGAGATTTATATCTGTGATTTCTAAATAAAGTTTTTCAAATTGAGTTTCCGGGAATCTTTTTTGATTATACGCAAGTCCTTTAAAATAAGTGGTGTCATTAAATCCCTGTTCACCTAAAACTAGTCTCTTGATTGAATTCTTAATTTCTTGTCCTAGAATGTTTGTAAGAAATTTTTTGGAACCTAAAAAATTAAAATTTAAGCTTACAAGAGCTATAATAATTAAAAGGGCTGAATATAAATAAATTTTTTTCATTTTATATGTTAGTTAATTAAATTATAATGCTTGTGTGATCAATATAAGAAAAATTTTAATTTATAACTCTGGTGGTGGCCTGGGAGATTCTATCCAGCTATTTCCGCTTCTACTTTCTTTAAAAAAGTATTTTAAAAGCAGTACTTTTTACTACTTAGGGTCACATCAAAATCATTTTGAGAAAAAACTAAAAAATTATAACATACAATTAAAGACTGTAAACTTAGATCTTGAGTATTTTGGCTTTAGATGGTGGCATTTTTTTAGTGTCAAAAAGAAAATTGTCAATAAGGGAATAGAAAAATTTGATTTAATAATCGATCTTCAGTCAAAGATACGAAACACAATAATATTAAAACAAATACCTGCAAAATATTTTTTTTCCTCTACTTTTAATTTTTTTTTTTGCGATGGGAAAAAAAATTACCTCAAAAAGAGTAGAAGTATATCTGTAACAATGTTGGCAAATTTAGAAATTTTTTTAGACAATCCACTTGAAATAATTGAATATTCAACCAAAAATATTTCTAAGAGATATCACGATGAAGCTAAAAGATTATTGCCTGATAATAATTATATTGGGTTTTCAGTCACACAAGGTAACGAGTATAGAAGAAAGGGTTGGCACATAGATAAATTTATTAATTTAGCTAAAAAATGTATTTCTGATGGAAAAAGAATAGTTTTTTTTGTTGAAAAATCTGAAGCAGTGTTAATAAACCATATTAAAACTGAATTGCCCGACTCATTATTTCCTGAACATAGAAGTGAAATTGCTTGTCCTGCTCTTGTTACAACGTTAGCATCTAGATTAGAAGGTGCGATAACTATAGACAACGGCGTAATGCATATGATTGGTTTAACTAAAATACCAATGATTGTTTTGTTTGGACCAACTAATTCTAAAAAATTTGCTCCTGATGGCTCAAATATAGAAATTATTGATAGTAAGGTAATTTATAAATCTGAAGATATAAATAAAATTACTGTTCAGGATGTTCTAAAAAAAATTAATTTTTAATAGTGATATCGTAGAATCCAATATTTATACCTTGCTATATTTTCAATTATTATAAATTTATCAACATACTTATTTAGGTAGTACAAGTGTAGATCTAAAATTAAATCTTCATCGTAATACATGAAAAAATAAAAAAATCATATTAAGCTTTATAAATTTTAATTTTAATTTTTTTAACAATCTTTAATAATTCTATTTCACATTTTTTTATTGCATCTTTGTTTGTAGATCTTAAAACTACAGACACACCTACTCTTCCAAGTCTAAAAAAAGGATAGCTTCCTATTTCAATACTTAATGAGTATTTTCTTTGAAGTTTATCAAGAATATTTGCAATATTACTTTCGTATGTAATCAAGCTAATCGTTTTGCTGTAGGTCAAAGGTCCTTTTATTAAATATTTTTTTAAATTAGGCATCATTGATTTTAATATTGAAGGAACTCCAGGTAGGCAAAGAACATTTTTAACTTTAAAGCCTGGTGCTGCACTAGATGGGTTGTAAATTAATTTTGATCCAGCTGGCATTTTTGCCATTTTCTTTCTTGCTATATTAAATTCATTTTTACCGTAATATTTTTCTAATATTGCGTGTGCTTCTGTATTAAAGCCATATTTTACTTTGAATGCTTTTGCGATAGATAAAGCTGTAATATCATCATGTGTTGGTCCGATACCTCCTGTTGTGAATACATATTTAAATTTTTTGCATAGATCTAAAACATTAGAAATAATTTTTTTTTGAATGTCAGGTATTATTCTGACTTCGGAAACGGATATACCACAATTAATATTTAGCCAGTTTGAAATAAATGAAACATTTAAATCCTGTGTTCTACCTGATAATATCTCGTTACCAATTATAAGAATTGCTGTGTTTATTTTTTTTTTTGCTTTTTTCATTGTTGGTGCAAATTATGAATTTTGAAAACAAATTAATACCAGGCCTATTTATAAAAAGATATAAGCGTTTTTTTGTGGATATTAAATTAAAAAATAAAATTGTAACAGCTCATTGTGCTAATTCAGGCTCAATGATAGGCCTCCTCAATAAAGATAATAAAGTTTGGATAACAGAAGCAGCAAACAAGAAACGAAAATTAAAATATACCTTGCAAATAATAGAAGAAAATCGCTCAAAGGTCGGGGTGAACACTCATTTAACTAATAAGATTGTTAATCATGCTCTAGAGAATAATTTAATTGAAGGGTTTAGTAATAAAATTAAAATTAAAAGCGAACAGGTTTTTGGTACAAATACTAGATTTGATTTTTTTTTAGAAGAAAAAAAAACTAAATCCTTTTTAGAGGTTAAAAACGTGACTTTAAAAAGAAAAAGTAAAATTGCTGAATTTCCAGATTCTGTTACTTCAAGGGGAACAAAGCACTTAAATGAATTAATTAATGCTACAAAAAAAGGTTATACAGCCTATATGTTGTACGTGATTCAGAGAGATGACTGTGACAAATTTGAAATAGCAAAAGATATAGACCCTGAATACTCAAAAACTTTAATAAAAGCAGTAAAAAATAATGTAAAGATTCTTTGCTATGATTGTAAATTTTTATCAAAAGGAATAATACTAAACAAAAAAATTAGATTTCAAATCAATGAGTGAAAATATTCAAGAGTCGTTTATCAAAACTAGGGTTGCGGGAACAATTGCGGCTGGTGCTTTAGATGAGGTTGCTAAATTTATAAAGCCAGGTGTTACAACGAACCAGATAGATAATTTATGTTATGAGTATATAAATGACAAAGGTGGATGCTCAGCTCCATTGTTTTACAGAGGGTTTCCAAAATCTTGTTGTACTTCAATAAATCATGTTATTTGCCATGGTATTCCTGGAGATAAAATTTTAACAGATGGTGATATAGTAAATGTTGACGTTACCGCTTACAAAGATGGTTGGCATGGCGATACAAGTAGAATGTTTTATGTTGGAGATGTTTCTGTCAAGGCACAAAAATTAATAGAAGTTACGTACAATTCAATGATGAAAGCTATAAAGATTTTAAATAAAGAAATTACTTTAGGTGATATTGGTTCTGTAATACAAACTTATGTAGAAAAGGAAGGTTTTTCGGTTGTGAGAGATTTTTGCGGCCATGGCATAGGAAAAGTATTTCACAAAGAGCCCAATATTCTACATTACGGTAAGGAGGGAGTAGGTCCAAAGCTTAAACCAGGTATGATATTTACAATAGAACCAATGATTAATGAAGGTAACTACTATACAAAAATGTTAAATGACGGATGGACAGCAGTGTCTAAAGATAAAAAATTGTCCGCTCAATTTGAACACACAATTGGTATAACAGATTCAGGTTATGAGATTTTTACTTTATCAAAACAAGGATTAGATCAACCTCCCTATTCTGCATGATTGAAAGATACTCAAGAAAAGAACTAAAAATTATTTGGGCAGATGAAAACAGATATAAAATTTGGTTAGAAATTGAACTTTCTGCTGCTGAAGCAATGGAAAAATATAAAATTATTCCAAAAGGTGTGGTCAAAAAAGTTAAAGCTAAAGCAAAAATAAATGTAGCTAGAATTTTGAAAATTGAAGAATCGGTAAAACATGATGTTATAGCTTTTTTAACTTCAATAACTGAAAAAGTAGGAAATGAAGCAAGATTTCTCCACAAAGGGATGACCTCCTCGGATGTGCTAGATACATGTTTTAACCTTCAGTTAAAACAATCAGGTGGAATATTACTAAATGATATAGATGTTTTGCTTGCGTCAATAAAAAAGCAAGCAGTTAAACATAAAAAAACATTATGCATTGGAAGAAGCCATGGAATTCACGCAGAACCAATAACGTTTGGTTTAAAATTATTAACTTTTTATCAAGAATTTATAAGAAACAAAAGAAGACTTAAAGACTCAATAGATGAAATTTCTACCTGTGCTATATCTGGTGCAGTTGGTACTTTTGCAAATATTGATCCTAGAATCGAGAGTTACGTTGCAAAAAAATTAAAGTTAAAAGTTGAACCAATATCTACACAAATCATCCCCCGTGACAGACATGCACAATTTTTTGCTACTTTAGGAATTATAGCTAGCTCAGTAGAAAGATTCGCTACAGAAATTAGACACTTGCAAAGAACAGAGGTTTTAGAAGTTGAAGAATTTTTTGGAAAAAAACAAAAGGGTTCCTCGGCTATGCCACATAAAAGAAATCCTATCTTGAGTGAAAATTTGACAGGTCTTGCAAGAATGGTACGGTCATATGTTGTGCCAGCTTTAGAAAATGTTGCACTTTGGCACGAAAGGGACATTTCACATTCAGCTGTTGAAAGAAACATAGGTCCTGATGCAACGATCACTTTAGATTTTGCTTTAACAAGATTAAATGGCATTATTAAAAATTTAAACATCTACCCCAAAAATATGCTCAAGAATTTGAATTTAACAAATGGTCTTTTCTTCTCTCAGAGGGTTTTAATTGAATTAACTATAGTCGGCTTTACTAGAGAACAAGCTTATGATTTGGTCCAAAAACATGCCATGCATTCATGGAAAAATGGAACTTCATTTTATGAAAACTTATTAAACGATCCTCAAATTAACAAAAAACTTCCTGTTAATAAACTAAAAAAACTTTTTGATTTTAGTTACCATACAAAAAAAATTAATGTAATTTTCGAAAGAAATTTAAAGAAATAAATTGCTATGAATAAAGGTAAAAAATTATATGAAGGTAAGGCTAAAATTATTTACGATACTAGTGAAAAAGGTTTAGTCATCCAACATTTTAAGGATGATGCAACTGCTTTTAATGCTTTAAAAAAAGCAAACATTGAAGGCAAAGGAGTTTTGAATAACAGAATATCTGAATATCTTTTAAAATCATTGAGCCAATGTGGAATAAAAACTCACCTTGTAAAAAGATTAAACATGAGAGAGCAACTAATTAGAAAAGCTGAAATTGTGCCAATAGAATTTATCGTTAGAAATATTGCAACCGGATCATTAAGCAAAAGACTAGGAATATCTGAGGGAACTGTTTTAGAAAAACCACTACTTGAGTATTATTTAAAAAATGATGAATTGGGTGACCCAATTATTTCTAAAGAACATATCTATGCTTTTGAGTGGGCAACAGAAAAGGAAATTAAAATCATTGATAATATGTCTTTTAGGATTAATGATTTACTGCAGGGCATTTTTAGAGGTGTAGGAATAAAATTGGTTGATTTTAAGATTGAATACGGGAGAGTGTGGAATGAAAACAAAGAGATTAAAGAGATCATATTAGCCGATGAAATTAGTCCAGATACCTGCAGGTTATGGGATATGGAAACTGAAAAAAAACTAGATAAAGATAGATTCAGAAAAAATTTAGGTAACCTAATTGAGGCCTACCAGGATGTAGCCAGAAGATTGGGTATTATGCCTGAAGAAACAAATATTAGTGAAGTTAATTTTGGTAAAACAGCATCTATAAAATTTAAAAAAAAATAAATTGAAATTTTCAGTAAAAGTTACTTTAAAAAAAGACGTACTCGATCCACAAGGAAAAGTGGTTCAGCAGACACTTCAAAATATGGGTATGGGTACTCTTAAAACATTGCGACAAGGCAAGTACTTTGAAATTGAGATTAATGAAAACGAAGAAACTAAAGCAATAGAACTAATTGATGACATGTGTAAAAAACTTTTAGTTAATTTAATTATTGAAGATTTTGAAATTTCAAAAATTTAACAAATGAATTCATCTGTAATTGTATTTCCAGGTTCTAATTGCGATCGAGACATCGCTGTAACTTTAGAAAAGTTAAAGTTTAAAAATAAAATGATATGGCATAAGGATACAAGTTTGCCAAAATCTGATTTAATTGTAATTCCTGGAGGTTTTTCATATGGTGACTATCTCAGGTCGGGTGCAATAGCTGGGAAGTCTAATATTTTAAACGAGGTAATAAAAGCTGCGAATGAAGGTTGTTTAGTTTTAGGAATTTGTAACGGGTTTCAAATCTTAACTGAAACAGGACTCTTAAAAGGCATATTACTTAGAAATAAAAATTTAAAATTTATTGGCAAAGACGTGTGTGTAAAAACTATTAATACAGAAAACAAATTCTGCAATAAATATGCTAAAAATGAAGTTTTAAGATTAAATATTGCACACAATGAAGGAAATTATTTTACTAGTAAAGAGCACTTAAAAGAACTCGAAGATAAAAATTTAATACCATTTAAATATTGTGATGAAAATGGAAATACTAACGAGGAAAGTAATCCTAACGGTTCACTTAATAACATAGCAGGTATTTTTAATGATAAAAAAAATATTTTAGGTTTAATGCCCCACCCTGAAAGAATGGTAGATTCAGTTGTATCTAATAATGATGGAGTTAATTTGTTCACCAGCTTACTAGATTAATTATAATGAAAATTACAAGTACTGTTGTTGAAAAACATGGTTTAAAAACTGAAGAGTATTCTAAAATTAAAGAATTACTTGGTAGAACGCCAAATTTATTAGAGCTTGGAGTTTTCTCTGCAATGTGGAATGAACATTGTTCTTATAAATCATCAAGAATTCATTTAAAGAATCTTCCTACTAAAGGAAAATACGTAATTCAAGGACCTGGGGAAAACGCAGGTGTGATTGACATTGGCGACAATGATGCAATTATCTTTAAAATTGAAAGTCATAATCACCCTTCTTATATTGAACCGTATCAAGGTGCTGCCACTGGGGTTGGTGGAATATTAAGAGATGTTTTTACTATGGGTGCTAGACCAATAGCTCTTTTGAATTCTATACATTTTGGTGATCCAAATCATCCCAAAACTAAAGCCTTGCTTAATGGAGTAGTCTCAGGAATTGGAGGGTATGGAAACTGTATAGGCATTCCGACAGTTGGTGGGGAAACAAAATTTAATAAGACTTATAATGAAAATATTTTAGTTAACGCAATGGCTGTAGGTCATGCCAAAAAAGATAAAATTTTTTATTCTAAAGCTAAGGGACTGAACAAATCTGTAGTTTATGTAGGATCTAAAACAGGTCGAGATGGAATTCATGGAGCCTCGATGGCCTCTGCAGAATTTGACGAAAATTCATCAGATAAAAAACCAACAGTTCAGGTTGGTGATCCTTTCACCGAAAAACTTTTAATGGAAGCTTGTCTTGAGCTAATGAAAGATAGTTCGATTATTTCAATACAAGATATGGGAGCTGCAGGATTAACTTCATCAAGTGTCGAAATGGCATCAAAAGGTGACTTAGGAATGGAGCTTTATTTAGATAGAGTTCCTTGTCGTGAAGAGAACATGACTCCTTATGAAATGATGCTATCAGAAAGCCAAGAAAGAATGCTTATTATTTTAGAAGATGGAAAAGAAGAAGAAGCAAAAAAAATATTTGAGAAATGGGATTTAGATTTTGTTGTTATAGGTAAAACAACTAACACAAACAATTTAACTTTAAAATTTAATCTTGAGACTGTTGGGGAGATTCCAATTGATGCCTTGGCTACTAAAGCCCCTATTTACGACAGGAAATGGGTGAAAACAAAACTTCCAGAAAAGAAGGTGCAAATTAATTCTCTTAAAAAAATTAAATTAGAAGATGCCCTCTTTAAAATACTTTCCTCACCGAACCAATCTAATAAAAGTTGGGTAACAGATCAATTTGATCAAATGGTAATGACGGATACCGTACAAAAATCAGGCTCAGATGCAGCAATAATAAGAATACATAAAAAAGAAAAAGCTATTGCTGTTACGGTAGATTCATCTGCAAACTATTGTAAGGCTCATCCGCACACAGGTGGCAAACAAATTATATGCGAAAGTTGGAGAAATTTAATTTCAGTAGGAGCAAAACCAATTGCAATTACTAATTGTTTAAATTTTGGAAATCCTGAGGACACACAAGTAATGGGTGAATTTGCAGAATGTCTACTCGGTATTAAAGAAGCTTGTGAGTTTTTAGATTATCCCGTTGTATCAGGGAACGTTTCTTTGTACAACGGTACGAATAAAAAAAGCATTCATCCAACACCAGTCATTGGTGGAGTTGGTTTAATCACAAATATTAATAAAACAACTAACCAATATTTAAAAAAAGATGGAAATATTATTTTACAAATTGGCAAAAACTTTGGGCAACTATCTCAAAGTTTTTTCCTAGAAGAAATTTATTCAATCACAGAGGGGCCTCCACCTGAAGTTAACTTATCAAATGAAAAAAATAATGGTTTAGGAGTTTTGAAATTAATAAATGATAGTTTGGTTTCGTCTGTCCACGATGTTTCATCGGGTGGTTTGCTTCTAGCTCTAGCAGAAATGACTTTTAAATCAGACTATGGAATTAAAATAAATAAACCAAAAAAATTGTCTAATTTAATGGAATATTATTTTAGTGAAGATCAAGGCAGATACTTGATTGAAATAGATCCAGATAATTTAGATAAAATCAGTAAATTTTTGGTTGAAAATAATATATTTAATGAAGTTGTTGGAGTGGTGCAAAAAAGTTATTTTGAGGTAGTAGGAGAATTAAAAATTAAAACTAATGATTTGTATAAAATTAATAATACATGGTACAATGAATACTGATGGCACTTTCAATAGAAGAAATTAAAAAACTAATAACTAGTTCTATACCAGATGCTACCATTGAAATTAAAGATTTAGCTGGTGATAACAATCATTATGCAGCAAAAATAAGTTCTAAATTATTCAATGGAGTATCAAAAATAGAACAACACAAATTAGTATATAAGTCCTTACAAGGAAAAATGGGAAATGAATTACACGCTCTATCAATTACAACAGAAGGAAAATAAATATGGATATAAAATCAGAAATTGAAAATATAATTAACAAGAATGACGTCTGTCTTTTCATGAAGGGTGTGCCTGAGGCACCTCAATGCGGTTTTTCAATGGCTGTTTCAAATATTTTAAAGCATTTAAACGTAAACTTTAAATCGATAAATGTTTTAGAAAGTGAAGAAATAAGAAATGGAATTAAAACTTATAGTGACTGGCCCACAATTCCTCAGCTTTATATTAAAGGAGAATTCATTGGGGGTTGCGATATTATAAAAGAAATGTATGAAAAAAATGAATTAAAAGAGTTACTGCAAAGTAAATCTTTAATTTAGTTTTTTTTTAGAAAAACTATATCTGAATTTTTATTTTTCCCGTGGTAACTTTGAATTGAAGCCACTTTTTTAAAAAGATCACTTTGAAAATATTTACTTAATATTTTAGATTTAAACCTTTGTTTTTTTTTAACAAAATTAATAAATCTATCAATTTTAGGTTCACCTACTTCATTTAAATGCTTAAAATAATTAGGTAATTTAAAATCTTCTATTATATAAAAACCTTTAGGTTTTAAATACTTAAAATAAAACTTAAATACTTTTAAAATATCTCCAAGATGATGTGAGCCGTCATCAATAATAATATCAAAATACTTACTTTCTTTATCAAGGTTAATTTTTTTTATAAAATTTATATTATTTTTTTCTTTAGTTGCATCCATGCCAAACACACTAATCTTTTTTGAAATATATTTAAAATTAGAAATATTTATATCTAAACAATATACTTTTGATTTTGAAAAAAATTTAGAGAAAGCCGCAGCAGATGCTCCGCCATAAGAACCGACCTCTAGTATATTAATTTTTTTAAGTTTTAATTTTTGTAAATTTTTTAGGTAAAATTTTGTGTAACCGTGTCCGATATATTGTTTTGTATAATATCCTTGAGCTTTATCAGAACCATATTTTGTAAAAAGATTTTCGAGAGAAAAATTTTTCTCTTTTTTACTTACGTCAATGTTATTTTTTTTTTTTAAAAGGTATAGTACTTTTCTTTTGTATAAACTGAAAAAATTCAAGTTTATCTAGAATAAAATTCAATTACTAGGTTGGGCTCCATGATAACCGGATACGGAACTTCTGCAAATTTAGGAATTCTAATAAGTTTAACTGTTTTATTTTTGTCATCCAGTTGAATGTACTCTGGAACATCTCTTTCTTTGCTAGATAAAGCACCATCGATCATAGCTAAAGTTTTAGATTTTTCTTTAATTTCTATTTCGTCTGTTTCTTTGACAAGATAACTTGAAATATTAACTTTCTTTTTATTTACTCTAACGTGTCCATGGTTAATTAATTGTCTTGCAGCAAATACTGTTGGGGTAAATTTACCTCTGTAAATTACAGTATCTAATCTACTTTCTAATAATCCAATTAAATTTTCAGTTGTGTCCCCTCTTTTTGTAAGTGCTTTTCTATAAATATTCCTAAATTGTCTTTCGTTAATATTTCCGTAGTAAGATTTTAGTTTTTGCTTGGCAAAAAGTTGAATGCCATAATCTGTCGGTTTGCCTCTTTTATTTTGACCATGCTGACCTGGTGGATATGCTCTTGTGTTAAAAGGACTTTTAGGTCTGCCCCATAGATTAACCTTTAATCTACGGTCGACTTTATGTTTAGCGTTAATTCTTTTTGTCATTGTATAAGTGAGTGTTTTATAGACATTGTAGTAGCTTTGTCAATTAGACTATAGCTATTGTTTCCTGTTTAAAGAGCTAAAAATACTAAACAAAATCCTTAATTCTTTATCACTTAGTTCCAATCTACCAAAAATATTATTAATATTTAATATCATCGATTTTTTCTTTTCAAGAGGTTTAAAGAATTTTTTTTTATCTAACATTTTCTCAAGGTATTTAATTAAATTTTTAATAGAGCTCTTGGAGGTCAGCTTGGTTAAAACTTTTTCTTTTTTAAACTCACTTAAATTTAATGATTTATAAATCTCATAACAAATAACAATGACAGCGTGAGATAAATTTAGTGATGTAAGCTTTTTAGATGTGGGTATTTGAATAATAAAATTAGATAAAGATAAATCA
>Ga0307986_10001313_pt1 | contig 18072 bp, 27 predicted proteins | sample EllFjometageno82_FD_203170 | JGI IMG/M metagenome (GOLD analysis project Ga0307986, IMG submission 203170) | Marine microbial communities from Ellis Fjord, Antarctic Ocean - #82 | ecosystem: Environmental > Aquatic > Marine > Unclassified | place: Southern Ocean | collected 2014-10-09
AATAAAGATAAACAAGATAATTATGAGAGATTACAAAATAATATATTATTAAATAAACGGGAAAGTTATGCAGATAGTAATAAGATAATAAATGATTTAAATGAAGAGTTGTTATCATTAAAACGAAAAATGAAATTTGTATTTGAGCGAGACAAAGAAATAGAACGATTAAAAATGAAAATAAATGAATATGAAAGAGGCGAACGAGACAATGATAGTAAAAGTATAAATGAAAATATTGCATTAAAACAAATAAATGAAACATTAAATACGAAAAATATGGAATATTTAAGTCAAATTGAGGCATCATTATTTGAAGATAAAAAAACTGATACAAATATCCAAAAATATAAAGATGAAATAAAAGATATAAAATCTATAAATGATGAATTAATGAAAGAAAATAGTATATTAAAAAAAAAATTACATCAAAAAGATGATTTCGATGATGATTTAGATACAATCCATTTTGATATTAAACCTAAAATAGATGAAAAGATTGTTGTAGATATAGAACGATTAAAATCGATAATGGATTCAAAATTAAAACAAAAAAATATGGATAAAATAGATGATATATTTAAAAAATATGGTATTCAAAATAGAAAAAGTGTAAATCGAGAAAGTATAAATTTAATATTAAAAGAAATTATGTTAAATTAAAAATAAAAATATATCTATAATATAACTATAATGGAAACAGCAATATTACTTGGATTAATTGGTTTGGGATATATGCAAAAAAATAGTAATAGAGATGAAACACATCCGGAAATACATCCGCAAATAAATGTTCCTACACATAATAGTGTATATGACCAAAATAATTTTAGTGAAAGTAAACGACAAGAAGAAGTTTTAGCAAAAGATGTAATTGACAGAATGAATAATAAAACGACAAATATTGTAGATGTTGATAGGGTCCAAAATAATGAACACAGATTAACCGGATTACATACTGAAAGATATGATGGATTTGAAAAAGTCGAAATTCCTCAAGTAGATGGTATTGGTTTTCAAGCAGATGTAGATACAGATGTTAGTGAATATGTTTTTAGTCAATCATTGGGGGCATATGTTAAGAGAGATGATTTTTTAACAAATGATAATGGTATTAATAATGGTATACCATTTATAAGTGGTAATAATTCTGAAGGACCAATAAATTATGATGATGTATCAAATTTAGAAGCACATCAAGGTGGTAATAGTGCTAAATATTATGGTGGTAAAAAAGAAATGCCTCAAATGTTTGAACCAACGCCGGAAGATATTTATGGTAATAAATTCAATGGTCCATCTGCAGATCAAAACAGATATGTTCCAGGACAGCATAGAACGGGTGAATTACCATTTGAACAAGAACGTATTCAACCTATAGATGTAAAAAGTACATTAAATCGTGAGATTGATTTGGCAATTGCTAAAACTAGAAGTATTGATACACTTAGAACATTGACAAATCAAAAACACACTTATGAAGGTAGGATTATTGAAGGCGAGCATATTAATCGTAGAGGTGTTCAAGCAGCAGTTGATAAGAATGCTCCATACAGAGATTATAAAAATGGACCCGAAAGATATTTTACAACTGCAACAGATGTCAAGGGATCAACAGTAAGATCTAAAGAAATATTGCCTTTTACAAATCGCCAATTTTTAAATAGAACATTATTAGGACATGCAGCACCTCAAGATGGTATAACAGCAGAAGAAAAAAGACCAGAAGTATTCAAAGGTTTAAGACAACAATTAGGGGTTCAGACCGAAAGAAATGTTGTTGGCGAAGTTCCCGCAAATATAGATCATGAAAGATTAGGTTATGAAGCATATCCAAATGAAAGAGATGTAACAGTTGAAAGAACATATGAAGGTAATGTAAAAACATATATTCCGGAATATGAATTAGGATTACAAGATCCTGTAAGAAAAACCAAAAAAGAAACAACAATCGAATTAAATAGAAATGGTATAGCAGGAACATATGTTTCACAAGATGTGAGTAGACAAGCTGAATTAAATAGTGATACAAATCCAACAAAAGAAATAATTGCACAAGGTAGAGAACCTACATTAAGTAATGTTAAATTATGGGAAGGTAAAGAAAGTATGAATATTGATATTAAAAAATTAGACAGTGATTATATGACACAATATCAAACAGGATTAACTAAGGTATATACTAAAATATCAAAAGATAATTCTTGTGAATTAACAAGAGATAAGTTCCAATTAGATGATGCAGACTTATTAATTGAACAAATAAATCCAGATTTATTGAATCCATTCAGAGAAAATCCATATACACATTCACTTGCATCAGCCACTATGGCTTAAATCGATATTTTTTTTTCTTAAGTATAATAAATGGTAAATTTAGATAGTAAAGAAATCTTAACATATTTGATATTAGTAATTGTTGGTTATTTTATTGTGAAGATGTTTAGTAGAAGATGCGAAGGTTTTAATATTTCAACTCGTGCAGAAACGTCCAGACCGGATAGGTACAAAGCAGATGAATGTGATATCTCGATAGATTGCCGTCCGAACGGGTGGGGTGGTTACACGGGTTGTAAATGTGGTACATACAAGTGTGATTCTCCCTTATTAGGCCATGATGACGTCATGAACACAAAAACCTACTGTGGTACTGGTAAAGGTACAACTGATAGCTTGGGAGACCGTCCTGATAAATTTTATTGTAAAAATAATGGCTTTAATAAAGATGATACATGTGTTCGTAAAGGATGCGGAAAGGAAGGTTTTTACAGTACTGTATTAGATGAGTGTAAAACTGAAGCAAAGAATAGTAACACTTATTTATGTAATCATGGAGAAAAATGTTCAAATGGAAGTGACTGTCCTGGTACTTATAATTGGAAATCCATAACTTTAGATAAGACAAAAAAACCTCACTACAAGACCATAAATATAAATACACCTACAGAGTATGGTTTTTGTAAAATACCAAAAGGTATGGAATATGATGATTATGAAAAACAATTTAATAAATTAAATAATAAAGAAAAAACTGAATATTTTTTTCTTTAATTAATATTATGAAACTTTATATAAGAATTTTAGGATTTTTAATAATATGTTTATTGTTATGGTTTTTATATAATTATTTATCAAAAAATAATATAGAAATGAATTTATCACCCATAGATAGATGTAGTTTAAAATATGATAGAGAAAAAGTTTATGAATTCGACAATATATTAAGTCAGAATGAATGTAATATGATTATAGAAATGGCTAAACCTAAAATTACAAAAAGTGAAGTATTAAGTAAAGAACGTTTTCATCCTGGAAGAACAAGTAGTCATATATTTTTATCACCAAATGATCAATTATTAGAAAAAATAGACAACATAGTTTATAGTTATTTAGGAATACCAAAAGAAAATTATGAAAATTTACAAGTTGTTAATTATAAATCAACTGAAAAATATGATGCACATTATGATGCTTGTGATCCGAATGAAGAAATATGTCAAGATGATATAAAAACTAGAGGTGGTTTAAGATATGCAACATTCATATTTTATTTAAATGATAATTTTACAGGAGGTGAAACTGGATTTCCAAAACGCAATATTATGACTAAACCTAAAACTGGTAAAGCAGTATTGTTTTTTAATTTGAACGATGATAATACTGATAGAAGAGACAAATCATTTCATGCTGGATTACCCCCAAATACAGGAGAAAAATGGATGTGTAATAAATGGATAAGAATGAATCCACATACATAATTGCTGTTTTTGCCAAGTAATTTGAAATATCTAGACAACAAACCACCAACAACAGGAACATCGGTCAGTAAGCAATGTCTTGCCCAATCTGCTATACTGATGATGGTGATATGATTGTCTGCTGGAATAATCATTGTTTGTGCGAAACGTGCTATCGCGAATGCTTGAAACCGCGTGTTCGTTATGATGTAATTGCTGGTGTCAGTAAGTATCATGTGAATGATAAATGTCCAACATGTCGCGAACCTATGTTTGATTGGTTTAATTTAGTAATAGAGAATATGAACAATACAATCATACAACCTGTTAGACCAATTGTTAGACAAACAATCCAACAAATTCTTAATATAACAAGACCAATACCCACAGGTTATTGGACCGATTTACAAGCAAATGTTGTGCAACCACAACAGGCGCTGCCAGTTACAAGTGGTAGAAGGTGTGGAATATGTCGTAGCACAGGGCACAATCGCAGAACATGTCCTAGAGCATAACTATAATTAAAGAAAACACCAAAAAAAAACAAAAAAGATAGGTAATGCTATCTTTTTTTTAATAATCATCATAACTCATATTTAATTTAGGTTTACCATTATTTTTTTTCTTTTCCATTTTTTCAACATATACGACTTTATCAACAGGTTTAACATCTAAAAATTCAACAATTTCATCTTTTTGATCTTTATTTAATGTATGATAATTTTTCAATATTGTTTTTAAAAAAATAAAATAAGTTTTTTCATCTAATTGTTTTAAAATGTTTTCTGCTTTTCCTACATAATAATATTCATCCATATTTGATTCAATATCATCATCATATGGTGTATCAAACATATCTGTAATTAAATCCATATCAGAACTTCTTGTATTCATTTATATTTTTATATTAGTTTATTTTTTTATATATTAATTATATGTTAAAGATATTATTTATGATATTATTTATATCCTTAATCATAAAAATATTCTATACAAATATTGAAAAATTTAGTGTAAGTATACAGAATGCTTCAAATGCTTCATTGACACCAGAGAAAAATGCTTCAGCAATAGATATTCATGATTCTAATATTAGTGCATCAGACATAGAAAAAATATTTGATACAACAAATATTCAAAATACGAAAAATGTTGTAATGGATTTAAGAGATCTTTATCAAAACTTATGTCCATTAGATTATAATATAAATATGATTAAATTGGAAAAATTAAGTACAAAAGTGAATCAGTATCCAGGATATAGCGATAATGTATATATAGATTTAACAAGACAAATTAAAAGTGATAAACCATTGCCAACAACTGCAGATTTTTTTAAATAAAATAATAGATATAATATAATATGAATATTGGAGATTTTATTAATTATGATACACTTTTTTTAACTATATTAATTATGATTATGTTTAAATACACGACTATGAAACCAAAGTCTATATTAGAAAAAAAATAATATTAGATAATATATGAAAGATTTATACAAAGATATGTTATCAATTATTATAGGTATATTATTAGTACAATTATTGTGGTCATCATTTAATAATGATTTTATGATTATAAGGTAAAATCGTTTATATAAAAAATAAATTATAATTTTTTAAATAAATGAGTGGAAAAGAAACTAAACTCGATGATTTAAATGTCGAATTATCTAAAGAAGAAGAAGACATTGTAGATAGTATTATTAGTGAATTAAATGGCGATGAACCTCAACCTCAACAAAAACCCCCGCAACAAAGACCCCCACAACAAAGACCCCCGCAACAAATGCCCCAACAAAATCAACAAAGACCTCCACAACAAATGCCACCAAATATGCCACCAAATATGCCACCAAATATGCCACCAAATATGCCCCAACAAGGTATGCCACCAAATATGCCCCAACAAGGTATGCCACCAAATATGATGCAACAACAAATGATGCAGCAACAAATGATGCAACAAAAAATGATGCAACAAAAAATGATGGAAGAACAAATAAAAGAAAAAGAAAAAGTAGAAGAATTATCTATGATGGATAAAATTAAAAAAGATACTAAGGAACCTAGTATTGTTGCCTTTTTAACATTATTAATGTTATTGCCTCAAACAAATGGTATTATTACATCAACTAAATTAGCTTTATTTTTAAATGCTGATGGGTCTATTAATTTATATGGATTAATGATTAAAGCTATATTCGCAGGTATATTATTTTTTATATTTAAGAAATATGTTTAATTTATAAGTTCTTTATTTTCCAATAATTTTTTAAAACATTTATTTACAGTTACTTCTGATATTTTACTATGTTTAGAAATATCTGTTTTAGTAATTATAATATCATTCACTTTAATAGTATTAATATTACAATAATATAATATACATCCAGCAGCATATGAATCGGGTCTAATATCATTAATTATATTTAATTTTTCAATTTTTTCACTTAATTTTTTAATATATGAGAATTCATTATCAATTTTTAATTTGTTACAAAATCTTTCTATAAAATCTAAATATTTTGTAGAATTAGATATATCAACTCTATTTTTTTCTTTATTTAATTGTAAAATATTTTGAAAATTTTTACATCCTCGTGTTAATATATTGATTTTAATATCAAATATATCTGAAATTTCTTTACTGCTTCTACTTACATTACAATTTTTACATGCAAAATAAACACAAGCAGCAATAATACCAATTCTATTATTACCTCTTGATATTTTAATATTAGAAATTAATTTATATAATGATTTTGCTTCATTTATAATAATCTTATTTATATTATTTTTATTACAAATATTTGCAATTTCAACAAAAACTTTAAATAAACTTCTTTCTTTATATGTCATATTAGTCCATTGTTGATATTTTTTAACTTGATACATCCCACTTTTATTGCTATACCCTCGAATAACTGATCCTACAGATGATTCGGGCAATAATGGATTTACGGCAATACCACATCTTGTGGGGTCACCATTTTTTGTATCATCACTTCCATAATACCTCCATTCAGGTGTATCTACAATAGTTGTAATTATATTACTACATATATTACATAATATTATATCATCTGATATTTTATAATTATTTGTGTCATTACAACAATCATATGCTATTTCAACTCGTTCAATTGTATCCAATTCATTGAACATATCATCATAGTTCATCATATTAATATTATAATTTTATGTTTAAATAATATCAAATTTAAAATTATATTAATAATGATAACCCAATACATTGAAGGCATATTTGTTTGTGACATTAAAACATCATTAGAAAAATCAATTTACAATAAATATAATATAGATATTGTTTTGAATTTTACAATAGATTATCCATTTATAGATTTAGATATTAAAAAAACAAGAATACCTATATCAGATAGTTTAAATCATCATACAGACATACCATTATTAAAAAATAATCTATCAAAAATATTAAAATACATAAATGATAATTATATAAATCATAATATATTATTATGTTGCCATGATAGTTTTACAACTACTCCAATTATAATGGGATTATTTTTAAATAAATATGGACAAATACCAATAATAGAAATAAAAAATCTATTAAAATGTAAAAATAAAAATATTAATATTGAATATGATTTAAGTATATTCTTATAACCATATATGCACTTTACCTGCTCGATTGATTGGATTTACTGGTTTAGGTTTATCTATAGTACCCATCCACCACTTATCTCCCCCCTTAATATAATGTGTTTTACAAAACCCATCGCGTATACTCTTACATGAACATTGTCCTCCATAACCTTCTGACCATATTCTTGCCTTACATCTATTTTTTTTATTTTTAAAAATATTACGACTAATATATTTTTGATTATAATTTTTAGATATATTTTTAAATACAATTTGTTTCATATAAACATCGATTCTATTTTTACAAAATTGTATATATATATTTTCATCTACATCATATTTTGATTTATGTTTCAATAATTCTTTTAAGACATCTTCTCTTATATATTTTTCAATATACGTTTTCATTTTCTATTTTACTAATAATATCTTGTAATTTTTCGTTGACTATAAATGTATCTAGATCAATATTCTTAATTATATTTTCAATATAAATTATCAAATTATTAATAGTATTATTATCTGTTTTAAATGCATCATTTAAATATAATTTTAAATACTCATTTTTTATGAAAATTTTCTTTTTTCTTAATTTTGTTGGATTTGCAATCAATCTTAATGTTATATCATCCATAATACTAATACTAAATTATATTAATTATTGGGACGTAATTATTATACATATATTTTAGTTTATTTATATTAATATTTATATCTTTTTTATCTTTTAGATTATTTATACAATTACATATTATATATCTTTCATTATATTCATTTCTAAATAAATAGCAGGGTACAGTTTTTTGAAGTGTACATTCTATATTATATAATTTATCATATGATTCTTTATCTTCTATATAAATATAATATAAATTGTTATATTTTTTATATTTAGAAATTTTAATATTTATGGTTATACCAATAAGTTTTATATAATCGCAAATATAAAATATTTTATAATAATTGTAATATTGACTAAATTGAATACTTATATTAGATATATTTAAATTATTTATTAACATATTCATTAATATTTATTATATTTAAATGATAACTAATAAACTTAATTATGTATTTAATGAAATTATTAAAAAATAAAAATCATCCAAATTTATTATTATATAATTTATACGATAATACATTCATAAATACTTTAAATACTATTTATAATATACAATCAAATACAACTATTACTAAAAATGATATTTCGTATATTCAGAATAATATTTATTTTGAATTTAATATCGATAAAATTAAATATATACATAAATTGGATTTCATCAATATTATTAAAAATATTGTTAGTCAAAATAAAAATATTATTTCTAATGAAATACAAAATAAAAATATTTCTAATGAAATACAAAATAAAAATATTTCGAATGAAATACAAAATAAATATATAATATTTAATAATTTAGAAAGTAATGCAAGTATTCAAAATATATTAAAAATAATAATTGAAAAAAATACTCATATTAAATTTATAATTATTTCCAAAAAATTTACAAAAATATGTGAATCAATTAAAAGTAGATTTTTATGTATTCGTTTTTCAAATACAGATAAAAGTATAGGTATAAATAAATATAAACGACACATATTTGATTATATATTTAATTTGTATTATGATAGAAATATAAAAATTATTAAAAATATAAAATATATATCATATATATTAAGATGTATAAATGATACTTTTAATATATTTTTAAAAGAATTATTTGAATATATCATTAATAGAATTGAAATAACTCAAAATATAAAATATAAATGTATATATCTAATATCAGATATTGAATATAAATATAATAAAGGATATTTTAAACTTTTATATTATGAATATATTTTAATAAAATTATATACAATAATTCAAACTTAAAATTAATATAATATATTTAATTATGAAGATATTTGAATTAGACAAAACTCATATTAAAAAAATAGTTAATAAAGGCAATAATATAAATAATTATATAACAAATAAATCTATCTATACCAAATTATTAGAAATAAAATTATTAATAGATAAATATCAAAAAAAATGGGATATATATAAAAAATTTAAGAATGATTATGAATATGTATATACTAAATATGATATATATAGAAATGTATGTAATATATTGCCTATAAGTCGTTCTTATTTTAAATTACATGAAATATTATATGATTTGGATATTTTAAATTCTGATTTAAATAATGATTTAAATATATGTTGTATTGCAGAAGGACCCGGTGGATTTTTACAATGTTTATCGGATTATACACAAACAAATAATATTAATATTGAAAATATATATGGAATAACATTAGTATCTGAAGATATGGATGTTCCTTCATGGAATCCAAAAATTAAAAAAATTAAAAATATAAATTTACTTTATGGCAAAGATAATACAGGTGATATATGTAATCGAGAAAATGTAAATGATATGATTGAAAAAATTGATAAATGCAATTTAATAACATGTGATGGTGGAATTGATTATTCCGATAATTATAATTTACAAGAATCAAATTCATATGAGTTTATTTACAATGAAATATTTTTATCATTACAAATACAAAAAAATGGAGGGACATTAATATTAAAAATGTTTGATATTATATATTATAGTAGTATACAATTAATATATATATTATATAATTGTTATGAAACTGTCAATATATTTAAACCACACACTAGTCGAAATACAAATTCAGAAAAATACATAATTTGTAAAAATTATAAATATAATAAAATAGTTATAGATTTTTTAAAGGATAATTATAATTATAAAAACTTAATATATATACCAAAATCTTTTTTAGACGATATTAAATTTTACAATCAAGTATATATAGAAAATCAAATTTTTAAAATAAATTCAGTATTAGATTTAATATCATCTAGTAATATAATTAATAAACCTTCAAAATATCAAATCAATAAAGCCATAGAATGGTGTAAAACTTATAATTTAGATATAAATAAAAAATGTGTCTATTTAAAAACATTCTAATACATCATCTTTCTCATAATTTGAAGAACGAATTGCATTTTTACTACCATAAAGCACCCCCTGAACATCTCCATAAAATTTAGAACCATTCATTGGTTTGTCTCCTTCATAATTATATGCTATATAATTATCATTATTTACAGTGTCAATTTCACTTGATACTATTTTTTGTAAACTAGTTTTCCCATGAGGTCCTACATTATATAATGATTTAGGAACTGTTTCTAATTTACCATTGAAATTACATACATTTGTTCCATTTACATCAGTATTGCAACTTGGGCAATTTGCTTTCTTCATATCATAATATCTTCTATTGTCTGGTACTTCTCTAAATACATTTTCTTTATCAAAAAATTGTTTAAGATCATATATATTGCTACTAAAATCGCTCTTGTAAAATCCAGGATATTGCGAAATATTATAATCTACCCATGCTTTACTTGGTTTATTTGCATCAAATTGTGCAAATCTATATTCAGTATTACCTATATCATTTTTTCCCATTGTATCCTTAGGAATATATTGAGGTTTGTAATATATTGTATTTTCCCCAGTTACAGGTCCTTTATCTCTAACAATATTTACAACAGGTTTTCCACCTACATTTTTATAATTTACACTTGATATTGCACTATCATTTATATCAAATAATCTTGATTTATTAGATATTTTCATTCCTAACATAATTTTAATATTATCTAAAATATCAGTTTGACCTTTATTTGACATAAATAAATATACTGGTACTGCTAATATTAATACAAAGAGTAATATGTCATTTGCTTTTAAATCCATATATATATTCTAAATATTTTATTTATTTAATAATTCTATATCCATTAATTCTATATCAAAATAATCTACATAAGATTTTAATATGATATTATCTCCTTTATAATAATCATATATCTTTTCATCTTGAACATCAAAAAATGAAAATGGTATAATAGGTTTCATATTATATTTTGTTTTATCTATCATTTGAATTTTATAAAAATCTATATTGTCTTTATTAGATATTATCTTTACATTTTGAATGCCATAACTTTTATATTTTCCAATATAAATTAAATTATATTTTTTGATAAAGTCCTCTTTTTCAGAAATATTTACATTTTTTTCAATTATTGAAACAAACATCTTAAAATATTTTAACGAAATAATTTTAAATAAGTTAAATTAGATTAGCCATTCAGATTAACGTATGGTTAGATTAGCCATTCAGGTGCTCCTCTGGGAACACTTGGGCCTTGTCCAGTTAAATGTGGATATGGTAAAGGAATTCTTTTATTACGTCTAGAATTTGCTTTACCATATAATACATTATTCCAAGGAACACTTGGCATTACTCTATAGTTTGACGCAGATGCTCCAGAAATAAATTTAAAAGTGTAATACAATAAAATCAAGATTACAATTCCGACGAATAGTTGTTCCATGTCTATTTTCATTTTATACTTAAACAAATATATTAATTTAAATTTAATTAGGTGGTAAACTTAATAAATCAATTCTTCTGATATGTTCAGGAATAATAGGATTACTTTTTTCAAAATAATTACATGATTCTTGATTTCTGCATGGCCAAGAACCTGTTGCTGGACCGGAGGGAACGATGCCTGCAAATGGATAATTTTGTAATATGTTATTAGAATTTACATTATTGTAATTATAATAATTTTGAGTAACTGCTACAGATTCTTCAATTCTACAATCATCTTTTAATTCTCCTTTTTTATATTCGAAGTGATTAGGTTGTAATACACAAAAATTGCTCATTTATAATACTTATAATATTTTATTTTTTTGTAAATTAAAATGCTTTCTTGCCTAAGTTGTAAATATAATCAATTAATATCAATAAAAATATTCCTGTAAATACATACAATAGTAATTCATTAAATTGATCATTATCAAATGTTATTTTACTCTTAAAATTTTGAACAATATTTGGAACAATATTTGAATCAATATTATAATTTGTATATCCTTCTTTAATTTTTTCTATTGGAGCATTTGTTTCATTTTTTTCTACTTCTACAACCGGTTCAATTTGTGATGGTTTCATAGAATTCGCTAAATCTCCAACAACTTTAGATAAATCTAATATTTGTATTCTTAATTCTTCCATTTCATTTCTAGATTTTAAATTTTCTGAATTTTGTATTTTATTTGGTTCTAAATCACGATTACTTTCAGATAATAATTCTTTTTCGCGATTTTTTACAAATAAACTATTTTTATCATATGTATCAGCTAAACTATTCACATAATCCATATCTGTGCTCATTTTAGGCCTAGATTCACCTGGTTCATTATTACCTTCTAGTTCTCTACCTCTGCCTAATATTTTTTCCATCATATTATCATCAATTTTATCATCTACTTTGCTATACCTACCTTTACCTTTTTTTTTAAGTTTACTAGATGTATTAAATGCTTCATCTAAATTACAAAATCCTAAAGATGACATATCTTAATTATAATATATAATATAAAAAAAATCTACATATTAAATATATGGCTAAATCATTTATTGAAGAATTTGCAGAAAACAAATATTTTATTGGCGTTGTAATGATTACAATGAATATAGGTGCCAGATTTTTAATAGATGAATTAACACCTGAACAAAAAAAAATGATTAATACACAAAATTGTAGAAGATTTATAGTTTTTTGTGCTTTTTTTGCAGCAACTAGAGATTTATTATCTGCAGTAACATTAACTATTATTTTTATCTTATTTATAAGTGAAATATTCACTGATACAGAAGATATGAAAAATAAAAAGAAAAAAATAATTACAAGTGTTGATATTCAAAATGAATTAAATGGTCTTATAAATAAAGTTAAAATGATGGAAGATGGTAAAGGTGAAAATGAACAAGATCATAGTATTAATAATTAATCTAAACATTTATTACACCCGGATGCACCTACAGAAAACATTGTAGGTGGTAAACAATTACACATATTTTTACATTTATCACAAGTATTATCTATAACCATGGATTTTGGTACAGCAATACGTTGTCCACCTACTCTAAATCTATTCTTGCATCCATATGATCCCATCAAATGATATAATAAAAAAGCAGCAACCACAAACAATAATATATGTTCAATACTCAACTCAGTCATTTTATAATATATATTATATTTTTTTTTGAATTAAATTATACAATTTTTTTGTATTAAATTATATATCTAATGTAATGCCATTTCCACTATCACCGCTAATAATTGATATATTATCTAAATCAATATTATCAACATCAATATTCATATTATTTATTATATCATCTATATCATTTGACCCTTTCATTTCACTGCGTTTTGGTGGCATTTTAGGACCGGCTGGCATATTTCCGGACATTGCTGCCATTGGATTACCCATATTACTATTACCCATCATTCCTCCCATTAATCCACTCATAAGACCACCCATTCCTGGCATTCCACCCATTGGCATTCCGCCCATTGGCATTCCGCCCATTGGCATTCCGCCTTGTGGTTGAGGTTCACTCTTAGGAGTATTTATAGCTGCTTTAGCAAACTGTTGCATTAATTCAGGATTTTGCTTCATTATATCATCCATTCCAGGCAATGATGTCTTAAACATTGTATTTGTTAAGTGGAACATAAATGCAGAACCACCAACCATCAGCATCAATTTAATTTCTGGAGCAACATCTGCTCTACCACCATATTTTTCGTGTAATTCTTCAAATATCTCATCATAATCATTAATTCCTTCATTCATTGACTCTGACCATCCATCTAATTTTATTGCAAATGGATCAAATTTGCCATTTAAAAATTCTACTCCTGTAATACATGCCATTAACATTTTACGTTGAAATTTAATACTATTTTCAGACTCCCTTTGCTTTTTTAACTTAATATATTCATTTCTCATATCATCTAAACTCGAATTCATATTATAATTCATTGTTGTTCTTACGCCCTGATTTTCTAATCTTTTAAACTTGTAAATTAAATCAATTTTTTCATTTTTAATATCCTGAGGACTTAACATATGAATTGGTTTAAATTCATCATTATTACTTGATTTGTGTTCATTATTTAAAATTGGATCATTCGGTATAGTTGTATCTTTAAAAGGTTCATTTAATCCGATTGATTTAATATTATTATTCATATCATTTTTTTCTTTATCAAAATCAATTATAGGATTATCATTTATTTTTAAATCTTTGATATCATTGTCATTAAATAAATTAAACTCCTCTTTTTTAGGTGATGGTACTTTTTCTTCTCCACTGTTGTATCCATCTGTTTTTGCAGTTTTTTTTGGATCTGCTAATAATTCAATCCCTAAACTATCATTATTTGATGTTCCTAAATCTAAATCTAAGTTTATAGTTTGTATATCATTGTCTTCAATTATATTTAAACTATCTGCCATATTACTTTAATATAGAATATATTGATATATTATATACGCAAAAAAAACTTTAAATAAGAATTATAAATAATCCACTAAATTTTGGGGCATTTCTTCAATCTTTGTATTATAAAAATCCTCAATTTCTTTCATATGTGCTAGATCTTCACTTGTTATAAAATTAATTGCAGTTCCTTTTCTACCATACCTACCACTTCTACCAATCCTGTGAATATATGTTTCTTTATTACGAGGTAAATCAAAATTAATTACTAATGATAATTGTTGAATATCAATCCCTCTTGATAATAAATCAGTTGATAACATAATTCGCGTAATACCATTTTTAAAATCATTTAAATTCTTTTCTCTTTCAACTGTTTGCATATCTCCATGTATATATGATACAGGATATTCGTCGCGAGACAACCTATCATATAAATTATTTAATATATTTTTACTATTTACATAAATAATACTTTGTGTAATATTAATTGTTTCATATATATCATATAATACATCAAATTTCCAATTATATTGTTTTAAATCAATATAAAATTGTTTAATTCCTTCCAATGTTAGTTCATCCTTATTAACTAACAAACGTTCGGGATTATCCATAAAATTATTTGTTAAATCTAATATTTCTTTTGGCATTGTTGCACTAAATAAACACATCTGACATTTTTTAGGCATACATTTAATAATATCATATAACACTTCCATAAATCCACTACTTAATATTTCATCTGCTTCATCTAATACTAATGTTTTTATATTATCTGTAAATATATGACGTTTATTAATCATATCAAATAATCGTCCAGGTGTTGCTACTATAATTTGAGGGTCCCGTTTTAATTCCATTATTGATTCATTGATACTAGTTTTACCTATAACTTTACACATTGTAATATCCATTCTAGCACCTAAATTCTCAATGACACTATAAATTTGTTTTGCTAATTCATGGGTTGGAGTCAATACTATATATTGCGTTTTTTTAATTGTTGTATCTATACTGTTTAAAATACCTATTGTAAATGCCCCCGTTTTTCCAGTACCTGATTGAGATTGAGCAATTACATCTTTACCACTTTTAATTAATGGTATGCTTTTATATTGAATTTTAGATGGTTTTTCAAATCCATAACTATATATCCCCCTTAATAATTCATCATTTAAATCTAAATCTTCAAATGAATAATTCATTATATTTTTTTCATCGCTTTTTTCATCGCTTTTTTCATCGCTTTTTTCATCGCTTTTGTTATCCATATTAATATTAAATTATCATTTATTCTTTATGTGTTTATTTGAATTAAATTTGTTAAATGTTTCGACTATTATTTCAGATAATTTCGTTTTATTTGCTCCGTTTAAACTACTTAATAAATCCTTTCCATTCATAATAAAAAATGTAGGAACACTTTTAATATCACATTTATTACAAAAATCTTCATTTTTATCTATATCTATTTTATAAAATTCTATATTATATTCACCTTTTTCTTTTAATTTATCGCTTAATTCATCTAAAAATGGTTTTATTTTTTGACAAGGACCACACCATGATGCGGTAAAATATAATAATGATAATACAGATTTTTCCATATTCTCTAATAATACTTTAACAATATCATCATCTTCTGTAAATTCAATCATTTATATAAAAAATAGATAATAATATAAATTTTTATACTAATCACTCCAATATTCTTCATCGCTTGTGTTATATTCGCTTTCACTTGTATCCGAACATTCGCATTCAGCCATAATTTCCATTTGCATACTTGCTCTTTCCGGATTATCCATATAATAATTATTTAAATCATTATAATATTCTATTAATTTACTATCATCATAATTTAAAAGTTCTTTATTTGTTAAGAATACAAACTCATTCCGTTTATTTGGTAAAATTGGTCTTAAATAGATAAAATCTTCTTTATTAATGACTTTGGACCATAAATCTTTATCATCCATATTCATACTTTTATAACATAAATAACTACAAATGTTTTTTTCTGTATGATTCTCTTCACAAGGTTTGTATAATACCCAAGATTTGCCATACTTTGTATTTTTACAACATTCACATTCATATCCACTATTGTAATCTACATTTTTCTTTTCGATGGCATTCTTGAATGAAGTCATCTTTAATCTTTTGTTTTAAAGTTATCTCATTAAAATTTTCAAATTTATTTAATCTGGAATTATAGTGATTTTTCCACTTAATACACTACATGGATTTTGTATAGGTTTAATTTCACATTCATTTAATTCTATTTCTTCTGAATCTTGTAATTTATAAGTAGTAAACATTGTTAATTCATAAGAATCTATTTCATCTAATAACATTTGATTAAATCTATCTTTTTCATCATCATGCGAATTTACACTTATAACGCCATCATCCCATACTGCATTAGTTTTGAAACGCGTCATCCAATACCATAATATTTTTAATTTCCACATTTTATTATAATCTTCAGTATATGTTGTGACTAATCTTTGTCTAACCTCTGGAGCAGGTGTTGTTATAGGATAACTTTCATCTGTTATTATATCAAAAATATTATTACAAAAATCAATAATTAATAATCCAAAACCACCATCTACCATTGAAGTATGTTTCACACGCAAATTTTCTAATATAATCGTAAATAAATGACCCCCAACATCTAGACCTCGCAACCTGTTTTCACTCATGTATTCTAATAATCTTCCTAATTTTCTTTTTGTTATTCGATAAATTAAAAATGCATGTCCAGACTCCTCACCTCCATTAGCTCTATTAAATCTAATATTTTGAAAATTATATATATATGAACAAAGGTATAATTTAGAATATTTAATTGCAGATTCATTATTTGTATTTAACATTTCACTACTATTCACTGTATGTGAATAAGTTTTTTTTGGATTTAATTTATTTGATTCTAGTGTAGCAAGCATATTTGGCATATTCATTGCACATCTATAAGTATTAAATAGCATTGATTGATTTATTAATCTAGTATTTTCAAGATTTAAAAACTCTTGATACTCTGGCGTAAATGATGCAGATGTATATACTAATCCTGCTAGAGCATTTATAGTACAACTACCACCCCTTTCATCTTGTAATATTTTACATTGTCCTACACCACTTATAGCACATAATTGTTGTCCGGGGTCATCTATACCCATAGATATTCTTATAGCCATTTCATGTAATTGTTCTATACTTTGTGTAATTTGACCACCAACACTAAAATTATCATTATGATTATAATATAA
>Ga0307986_10001314_pt1 | contig 18070 bp, 12 predicted proteins | sample EllFjometageno82_FD_203170 | JGI IMG/M metagenome (GOLD analysis project Ga0307986, IMG submission 203170) | Marine microbial communities from Ellis Fjord, Antarctic Ocean - #82 | ecosystem: Environmental > Aquatic > Marine > Unclassified | place: Southern Ocean | collected 2014-10-09
CATAGAGTTTTTTGATTCTTTTAATTAATGTAAGATAAATCAAAGACCCTAATTAGTTAAGGGAGGATTGAGCTTTTTTTACTATAGTTTTAAAGACTTCTGGGTTGTTATAAGCTAATTCAGCAAGAATTTTTCTATCTAATTTAATTTTTGACTTATTTAAACCATTTATAAGTTGTCCGTAAGTCATGCCTTCGGCTCTTGCACCGGCATTAATTCTTTGAATCCACAATGATCTAAATTCTCTTTTATTTGTTTTTCTGTCTCTATAGGCATACTGCATCGCTTTTTCCATAGCTTGTCGCGCTACACGAATAGTATTTTTTCTCCTACCGTATTGTCCTTTGACTCTTTTTAAAACTTTATTATGCTTTGCTCTACTAACTACGCCACGTTTTGTTCTAGCCATTTTTTTTACCTGTTGTAAGGCATGTACGATTTAACAATTTTAGTGTCTGCATCAGACATTATCGTAGTACCTCTAAGTCTTCTAATTTGTGCGTTACTTCTTTTTATCATTCCATGCCTTTTGCCTGCTTGTGGTCTTTTTATTTTTCCAGAAGCGGTGAATCGAAATCTTTTTTTTGCAGAACTCTTAGTTTTTAATTTTGGCATAAATATTGAGGCCTTATATATAGATTAAATATTTTTTACAAGACGATATTATCTTTACTAAATAGGCTGAATTATCATTATCATTTGCCTGCCCTCAAATTTTGGGTGTGTCTCTATTTTTCCTATCTCTTTTACGTCTTCGATAATTCTATTCATCAAATCTCTGCCAAGGTTAATATGCTGCATTTCTCTGCCTTTAAATTTAACTGTAAATTTAACTTTATCTTTATTCGTTAAAAATTTTTTAGCATTTTTTACTTTAAAATTATAATCATGCACATCGGTACCGGGTCTCATTTTAATTTCTTTTAATGAAACTACTTTTTGTTTTTTTTTAGCAATATTTGTTTTTTTTTGTAAATCATATTTATATTTACCCATATCCATAATCTTACAAACTGGTGGATTTGCATTAGGGGAGATTTCGATTAAATCTAATCCTTCTTCTTTTGCAAGTTCTATTGCTTTTTTTAAAGTTAAAATCCCTACGTTATTTCCATCACTTCCTATAACTTGAACATCGATAGCTCTTATTTGCTGATTGGATTTTGGCCCTTGGGGTTTGCTTCTTCTTTGAAAATAATTAGGTTTAAAATTTGACACTTAATTTAAAGGAAGTTTATTATCATTAAGGATATTTTTTATTAATATTTCTTTTTTAAAAGTTTCTTGTTTTTCAGACCCAAGCCGACGAAGTGTTACTGTATTCTCTGCAACTTCTTTTTTTCCACATACTAGAATCATTGGAACTTTTGCTAAAGAATGTTCTCTAATTTTGTAATTAATTTTTTGATTTCTTAAATCCACTTCACATTTTATACCCTCTTTAAATAGATCTTCAAATAAGTTTTTTACATATTCATTATTTTCTTCTGCTATTGGTAAAATTACAACTTGTGTCGGTGCCAACCAAAAAGGTAATTTACCTGCATAATTTTCAATTAAAATTCCAATAAATCTTTCTAGCGACCCAAATAAAGCTCTGTGCAACATTACTGGAACTTTTTTGGTTCCATCTTTGTCAACATATGATGCTCCTAGCCTTTCAGGAAGATTTAGGTCTACTTGTAATGTTCCACACTGCCAATCTCTCCCGATTGCATCTCTTAAGACAAATTCAATTTTAGGGCCATAGAATGCACCTTCACCTTTGTTTATGGTATACTCAAGTTTTGATTGTTTAATGGCTGAAAGAAGCGCTGCTTCAGACTTATCCCAAACACTGTCATCTCCAACTCTTTTTTCTGGCCGATCTGAATATTTTAATATTATATTTTCAAAACCCAAGTCTTTGTAAATTTTCAAAATTAAATTAGTTACCGCTAAAGACTCTTGAGTTATTTGATCTTCGGTGCAGAAGATGTGTGCGTCATCTTGAGTAAAAGCCCTAACCCTTAATAATCCATGTAAAGCGCCGGAGGGTTCATATCTATGAACTTTTCCAAATTCCGATAATTTTAAAGGTAGATCTCTATAACTTTTTAAACCTTGATTGAACACTTGTACGCAGCCTGGGCAATTCATTGGTTTGATGGCAAATATTTTTTCATCTGGCGTTTCTGAAGTGTACATGTGTTCACCAAATTTTTCCCAATGCCCAGATTTCTCCCACAAACTTCTATCTAATATTTCTGGTGTGTTAATTTCTTTGTATCCTGCGAGTCTTTGCTTCATTCTCATATATTCAATAAGTCTTTGAAAAAGGGTCCAACCCTTTTCATGCCAAAAAACAGCTCCTGGACTTTCTTCTCTGAAATGAAATAAATTCATTTCTTTTCCTAATTTACGATGATCTCTTTTTTCAGCTTCTTCAATTCGTCTTAAATAATCGTCTAATTCTTTTTGAGACGGCCAGGACGTTCCGTAAATTCTTTGAAGCATTTCTTTATTGGAGTCACCTCGCCAATAAGCGCCAGCAACTTTTGTAAGTTTAAAGTACTTACTAATTTTTCCAGTTGATAATAGATGGGGTCCACGGCAAAGATCATACCATTTGCCATGGTAATACACTGAAATTTCATTTCCTTCTGGAATGCTGTCTACAAGTTCAACTTTATACTTCTCCCCAAGTTTTTTATAGTGATCTATGGTTTCTTTTCTTTCCCATACCTCTTTTTTTGTGAGTTCGTCTTTCTCAACAATTTCTTTCATTTTTTTTTCAATTTTTTCTAAATCTAATGGTGTAAAAGGTTCTTCTCTTGAAAAATCATAATAGAAACCGTCTTTAATTGCAGGGCCAATAGCTAGCTTAGTTTTAGGAAATAATTCTTGAACTGCCATTGCCATAATATGCGTAGTATCGTGCCTTATTGCATCCAATCCATCGCTATCTTTGTGGGTAATAATTTTAACGGATGAATTCTTTTCTATTACATAAGTTAAATCTTTTAATTTACCATTTACACTCATTATCAGTGCTTGCTTAGCTAAAGATTTGCTTATCTTTTCAGCAACTTCTAATCCAGTAACTTTGTTCTGAAACTTAATACTGTTTCCATCTGGCAATTTAATTATTGGCATCTAATTTATTTTTTTCATGAATTAAATATCAGCATTATTTATTTTATTTAAGTAGTTTCTTGTACTCTGTAAAGGTCGTTTGACACATTTGATCAACATTAAATTTTTTTTCTACGTTTTTTCTTCCATGTTCTCCCATTAAATTTAAAGATTCCTTGTTCATATCTATTAATCTATTAATATTTTTAGCAAGTTCTTGTGCGTCTTCTGGCTTGAATAGTAAACCAGATTTACCATTTAAAACTGTTTCTTTCGACCCACCTAAGTTACTTGCTATAATCGGTTTTTTCATAGCTTGAGCCTCAACAGCAATTCTACCGAATGCTTCGGGCTCGATAGAGCTAGATACCACAGCATCTGTTAATTTATAAGCTACTGGCATTTCTTTGCAATTCTTAATGAAGGTTATTTTTTTATTAAGTCTATATCTTTCGACTAAAAGAAAAAGTTTCTTTGAGTAGATGTGTCTTCCTTGGTCGGAACCTAGAATAATTGCATGAAAATTGTCTTTGTTATATTTTTCAATAAGTAGATTTAAAGCTTCAATAAATACTTCTTGACCTTTCCATTTTGTTAGCCTTCCCGGAAGCAAGATAATAAAATTATTTTTATTAATGTTCCAATTTTGAGCTAAAGCATCAACTTTTTTTTTAGATACATTTTGTGAATTAAAATATTCTAAATTTATACCCCTAAAGATTACCATTAGTTTGCTTTTTGGAGTATTAAAGAACTTTTTATAATTTTCACTGATGTGACTAAAAATAAAATTTGAACCTGCGATTATCAATTTTGATCTAACCATAACGCTATTATAAAATAATTTAAGCTTACCAGAAAAGTTATAAGTACCATGAAAAGTAGTGACAAATTTCTTTCTTGAAAAAAAACAAGCCCATAAACAAGACCATGCAGGTGCACGGCTGCGCGCATGAACTACATCAATTTTATAAAATAAAATTATAAAGAAAATAATTATAAAATTAATAAACATAATTATTGGATTTTTTGATTGGACCGGTAAACGAATAACTTTTACTTTATCTCTTCTTACAAATTTTAAGAGTTCTCCCCCACTAGTAATCAATAATGATTTACACTCTTGCTCGGCTAAGAAGTGAGCGAGATCATAGCAACCTGTTTCTGCACCACCAAATCCTAATTTAGGTATTACTTGTAAAACTTTTATTTTAGTTGTCATAATTAATATTATATATTAACAAATTAAATTTATAACCTGACATAAAAAAAATAATGAAAAAATTTAAATACCTTAAAATTTCAAAGACCAAAAAACTCAGATATATAGACAATTATTATAAAAAAAAACTATATATAATTTTTCTTCCAGGTTTTATGTCTGATATTGATGGAAAAAAACCTCAGGCTTTTAAAAAATATGCTGTTAAAAATAAATTAGGTTTTTTAGCTATGGAGTACTCTGGCCATGGCAAATCTTCAGGAAAGTTTATAAAAGGGAATATAAGTAAATGGTCAATTGATGCCAAAAACTCAATAAAGAAAATTGTAAAAAAAAATAATTTTATTTTAATTGGTTCCAGTATGGGAGCGTGGATCGCTTTAAATCAATTTAAGTATTTCAAAAAACAAATTAAAGGTTTTCTAGGTATTGGTTCTGCACCTGAATTTCTCGAGAGATTAATGTGGAAACAGTTCAGTAAAAAAATAAAGGAAGAAATTAAACAAAAAGGTATAAGTGTTATTAAACATGGCCAATCAAAATTTAAGCAAAAACAACATGAATACCCTGTTACATATCAGTTAATAAAAGATGGAAGAAAAAATAAAGTTTTATCAAAAAAAATCAATACTAAAATTCACGTCACTATGGTTCATGGAAAAAATGATGAATTAGTTCCATTATCATTTTCTAGAAAAGTTCTGTCAGTATTTACAAGTGCTAAAAAAAAGCTAGTAATAATCAAAAAAGGAGATCACAGTTTATCTGATAAAAAACCTTTAAAAAAAATAATTAAAGAATTAAATAATATTGTTGTAGATGTAGTTTAATCCCTCAACATAAGTTGGATATTTTAATTTATAATTAAAAAATTCTTTCATTTTTTTATTGTTAACTTTTTTAGAGTCTTTATAAAAATTTTTTATCATTTCACTTTCTATAGTAGACAAGTTAATTACTTTTGGTTTTTCAATATTTAATAGTTTAGATCCATATGAAATTAGTTCTTCTGATGTTGTGGGCTTATCATCGGATATATTATAAATCTCTTTTGATTTAAAATTTTGCAGGGACTTGAACAAAACATTTGCAATATCTTCGACGTGTATTCTAGAAAAGAACTGCTTTTTTTTTTCTATTAATTTCGCACTACCAGATTTAAGTCTCGTTAAAGCATTATTTTGGTTAGAATAAATACCTGATAATCTAAATATTTGTACAGGTAAGTTTTTTTTGTCCGCAAGATTTAACCATAATTTTTCTGCATACAGTCTGTCTATGCCATTTGTTGATGTTGGGTTGGTATTGCTCTTTTCATCCACCCAATCTCCGCTATGATTGCCGTAAACGCTTGTGGCCGATAAGTATGTTATCCATTTCGTTGTGTTTTTTTCAAGTATGCTTTGAAAATTTTTTATAACTATATCTTCTCCTTTAGAAGGAGCTATAGACACTAATATATGGTCTGAAGACTTTAAATTTTTTATTAATTTTTGATCAAAAGAATTTTCAGAAAATTGAAAACTTTCATAATTTATATTATTAAAATTATTTTTTTTAGAGCTTTCTCTAGAGGTTGTAGTTAAATTAATGGTTAAATTTTCTGAGCTAATTTTTGCTATAAAATTTTTTGCTACTTGACCAAAACCAAAGCAAAAAATTTTTATTTCTTTCATTTAACTCGCTTTTTTAACTATATTCTTCAATGTGATTGGATTTTTTAATTTATCAAGCATTTCGATTGGACATATTTGTTTAAAATTTAATAATTCTTCTTTATAATTATCTAAGATTATTTTGGCAGTATTTGATTTTGTTTCTTTAAAAAAATCTTCTAAATTTTTTTGTAAAAAATTTTTCCAATACTCTGTTTCGACTGGTTGCCAGACAATTGAAACAGGATTTACAAAATTTTCAAAATTATTTTCGGGATCATAAATAAAAGCCATCCCTCCTGTCATTCCAGCTCCAAAGTTATCTCCTACTTGCCCGAGGATAATTACGCTTCCTCCTGTCATATATTCACATCCGTGTGCCCCACATCCCTCTACTATAGCAAGACTACCAGAGTTTCTTACTGCAAATCGTTCACCTGCTTGTCCTAAGGCATATAGTTTTCCTGCAGTAGCGCCGTATAAAACTGTATTTCCAATGATTACATTCTGATTAGAAACTAGGTTACTTTTACTTGAAGTTCGTACAATTATTGTTCCTCCTGAAAGACTTTTACCAACATAATCGTTCGTATCTCCTTCGACTATTAACTTTAATCCCTTAATTAAGAAAGCTCCTAATGACTGTCCTGCACTACCATTAAGTTTTATAGTAATTGAGTCTTCTTTTAATTTATTATCTCCATAAGTTTTATATAAATAATGTGAAAGTCTGGTCCCTACTGATCGGTGCGTATTTTCAATATTATAGTCAAAACTAAATTTATCAGTGTTATTTATTTCTTCTTTTATGTCTAACCAAATTTTTTCATCTAAAGTATCGGGCACTTCATTAATCTTGTTATCTTTACAATATCTTGGGTTATCTCCAGGGTCAGCTTGAACAAGAAGAGGATTAAGATCTAAATCATCTAGATTTGGCGAACCTTTGTTAACTTGTGTCAAAAGATCAGTTCTTCCAACAATTTCATTGATAGATTTATATCCCAATGATGCAAGAATTTCTCTAACTTCTGTTGCAACAAACGTAAAAAAATTTACTACTTTCTCTGGTGTACCAATAAACTTTTCTCTTAATGATTTATCTTGACTGCACACTCCGACAGGACAAGTGTTTGAGTGACATTGTCTAACCAATATACATCCCATGGCTACCAACGATGATGTACCCATTCCATACTCTTCAGCCCCCATCATAGCTGCCATGACTATATCCTTTCCTGTTTTAAGTCCGCCATCAGTTCTTAAGGTCACTTTGTGTCTTAAATTGTTAAGCGTTAAAATTTGATTGGCTTCTGTTAAGCCCATTTCCCAAGGAATGCCGGCATACTTTATACTTGTTTGAGGACTGGCTCCGGTGCCTCCTGAATGACCAGAAATTAAGATTACATCTGCTTTAGCTTTCGCTACACCAGCTGCTATTGTTCCTATTCCGGTAGAAGCAACTAATTTTACTCCAATTCGGGCTCCAGGATTTATTTGTTTTAAATCATAAATCAACTGAGCTAAATCTTCAATTGAATAAATATCGTGATGAGGAGGTGGAGAAATTAAAGTCACGCCAGGTGTAGAATGTCTTAACTTGGCTATTTCATCTGTTACTTTAAACCCAGGCAACTGACCTCCTTCACCTGGTTTTGCTCCTTGGGCCATTTTGATTTCAATCTCATTACAATTATTAATATAATTAATTGTTACACCAAATCTTGCTGAGGCTATCTGTTTTATTCTTGAGTTAGCTGAATCTCCGTTTGGCATATTGATAAAACGTTTCTCATCTTCTCCGCCTTCTCCGCTACAAGAAGCTCCTTTTATTCTGTTCATTCCAATCCCTAAAGTTTCATGGGCTTCAGCTGACAATGCTCCGTGGGACATACTTCCACTCCCAAATCTTTTTAAGATCTTAGATAATGGTTCTACTTCATTAATATTTATAGGGTCCTTCTTTTTTTTAAACTCCAACAAATCTCTCAGATTGATAGGGGATAAATCGTGAATACCTTTAGAATATTTTTTGTAATGATCGTACAAGCCTGTTCCTACAGCATGTTGTAATGCGTGGATTAAGTTCCCTTGAAAGTGATGTTGTTCACCAGTTTTTCTGTATCTGTAGATACCCCCGATCGGCAAGGTTGTAATGTTGTTTGAAATAAAGTTTTTATGATGTTTCTTAATTTTTTTTTCAATTCCACCTATACCTATGCCAGATATTCTGGAGCTCATACCAGGAAAATAATCTGATACAATAGCTCTGCTTAAGCCTACAGCTTCAAAATTACATCCTCCTCTATAAGAACTAATCACTGAGATGCCCATCTTAGACATGATTTTTAGCAACCCATTGTCTATTGATTTTTTAAATTTAATGACACAACTCTCAAAATCAGAATTATTAAATAATTTTTTTTCTGATCTTTGATAAATACTATCAATCGCTAAATAAGGATTGATGGTAGTAGCACCAACACCTATTAAGACCGCAAAAGAATGCGTATCTAAAACATCTGAGCTTTCAACATTTATTGAACAATATCCTCTTAAGCCTAATTTTACTAAGTGTGAGTGAACTGCTCCAACTACTAGAACAGAAGGTATGCTTGCGTGCGATAGACTAATTTTTTTATCTGATAAAATTAAATTATTACTTCCTTCTCGTACAGCAATTTCTGCTTCTTCTTTTATTTTTTCTATTCTTTCTTTTATTGACGAGTTAATATCAAAAATACAATCTAATATTTTAATTTTTTTTTTAAACAAATTTTTAAACTTTTTAAATTGAGAGTTAGTTAAGACTGGGCTTTCTAAAACATAAATATTATCTTTGGTTAAATTGTCAAAATCTAAAATATTACCTAAATTTCCAAATCTAGTTTTAAGACTCATTACTTTATTTTCTCTCAAAGAATCGATCGGAGGATTAGTTACTTGGCTAAAATTTTGTCTAAAATAATGGGAGATAGGTCTATAATAGTTAGATAAAACAGCTACAGGAGTGTCATCACCCATGGAGCCTATGGCTTCTTTTCCATCTTCAGCCATTGGGTGAAGAATAAGTTCTAAATCTTCCACACTTAGACCAGATAAATATTGTCTTTTTTTTAACTCTTTAGATGTAAATTCTGGCTTTTCTTTTTCAATAAAAATTTTCTTATCTAAATCTATAATTTGCTTATTATATTTTTTATAGTCATTAGCGATAAGATCTTTGATTTCTTTATCATGAAATAACTTTCCTAGTTTTAAATCTATTGCAATGATTTGCCCTGGTCCCAATTTACCTTTGGAAATAATCTTTTCTTCAGGTAGTTTTATCATTCCGGACTCGGAACCTGCATAAAATAAGTTGTCTGATGTGATGGCATATCTTAAAGGTCTTAATCCATTTCTATCTGTAGCTGCTAAAACCCATTTTGCATCAGTGGCACAAATCGCGGCAGGACCATCCCAAGGTTCTATGGAACTATTTAAAAAATTAAATAAATCTTGATGATTCTTTGGTACCGTTTTGCTTCTCTTAGACCAAGCGTCCGGTATCATCATAAGCTTGATCAATGGCGCTAACTTGCCTGAATGTGTTAATAATTCAAAAACATTATCTAAAGCTCCTGAATCAGAATTTCCTTTTGTTATAACTGGTTTTAAGTCTTCAACATTTTTAAATAGTGAGCTTGACATGTCTTGTTCGTGTATCTTCATCCAGTTTATGTTTCCTTTAACAGTATTAATTTCACCATTATGAGCTAAGGTTCTAAATGGTTGTGCAAGATCCCAGCTTGGAAATGTATTTGTAGAATATCTTTGGTGAAAAATAGCAAATCTAGAAGTAAATTTTGGGTCTTTTAAATCTAGATAAAAATCTGCAAGTGCTTCTGCTAAGAACATTCCTTTGTAAACAATAGATCTTGAGCTAAAGGAACAAATGTAAAATTCCTTTAATTGATTTGCTATTGCTATTTTTTCTATTTTTTTTCTAGTAACAAATAATTTTCTCTCCAAATCGTTGGTTTCTAGCTCTTCATTTTTTTTAAATAAAACTTGCGCAATTTCTGGTCTATTCTGGTCTGCAGTTTTACCTAAAACTTTTGGATTGACAGGTACTTGTCTCCATCCATAGATAGAAAAATTTTCTTGCAATAGAACTGACTCTATAATTTCTCGGCACTTCTCTTGGTCTGAATAATTAGTTCTTGGGAGAAAAACCATTCCTACACAAATTCTTTTGCTTGCATCATGCTTATGACCAGTTAATAGAATTTTCTCTTTAAAAAAATTTGGTGAGATTTCAAGTTGCATGCCAGCTCCATCACCTGATTTGCCGTCAGCATCTACCGCTCCTCTGTGCCAGACTGCTTTTAATGCTTCGATACCACATTCAACTATTTTTCTTGATTTTTTTCCATCTGTTGTAGCTATCAAGCCAACTCCACATGCGTCATGCTCTGTGCTGGGATCATAAGCTAGGTTATCTTGTAGTAATTTTTTATTTTCTAAATATTTTGAATAATTACTCATAACTATGCAGCTTTCGTTTTATTCTTGTGAATTATTTTTTCTTGCAAATATTTTTGAATTTGTGAGGCAGCATCCCTACCGTCTTTAATTGCCCAAACTACTAAAGATGCACCCCTAACAATATCCCCAGCTGCAAAAATTCCTTCAATATTAGTTTGCATGGTACTTAAATCTATTTTTATTGTTCCCCATCTAGATACTAACAACTCTTTTGCTAAAAATAATTCTGGAATGTTTTCAGGATCAAAGCCTAAAGATTTAATTACAATATCAGCTTTGATATTGTGCTCAGAGTTTTCTTGAACTTCAGGTTTTCTTCTACCCGAGGCATCTGCTGATCCAAGTATCATTTTATTAACTTGAACTTCCCGCACCTGTTTATCACCAATAAATTTTTTTGGACTCGCTAACCAAATAAATTCAACACCTTCTTCTATTGCATTAGCAACTTCCCTAGCAGATCCAGGCATATTTTCTCTGTCTCTTCTATAGAGACATTTAACTGATTTAGCTTTTTGACGTGTTGCAGTTCTAACACAATCCATAGCAGTGTCTCCCCCTCCTATAACAATCACATTCTTGCCTTCCGCATTCAAAGTTCCATCGTCGAAGAGTTTAACTTTGTCTCCGAGTCCTTTTCTATTTGATGCTGTTAAAAAATCCATAGCAGGAAATATATTTTCTAAATTGCTTCCCTGGACTTCTATTTCTCTTGTTTTATAAACGCCTGTCGCAATTAAGATAGCATCGTGGTCCTTTTTTAATTCGTTTAAGCTTTTGTCTTTACCAACTTCAAAATTTTGAATAAATTTAATTCCACCATCTTTTAAAAGCTGTGTTCTTCTCTCGACTACAAATTTTTCTAGTTTAAAGTTTGGTATTCCGTAAATTAATAAACCACCAGGTCTGTCATATCTGTCATATATAGTTACTTGATACCCTAATTTTCTTAATTCTTCGGCACATGCAAGTCCAGCAGGTCCAGCACCTATAATTCCTATAGATTGGCTAAGTTCTTTTTTTATCTTTATTGGCTTAACCCAGTTTTCTTGCCAAGCAGTGTCTGTAATATATTTTTCTATAGATCCAATTGTAACTGTACCGTGCCCAGATTGTTCAATAACACAGTTACCTTCACAAAGTCTGTCTTGAGGACATATTCTTCCACAAACCTCTGGCATATTATTTGTGCTTTGAGAAAGCTCATAAGCTTCTTGTAGTCTCCCTTCAGCAGTCAGTTTTAACCAATCAGGAATGTTGTTATGAAGTGGGCAATGAATTTGACAAAATGGTACTCCACACTGGGAACATCTACTTGATTGCTCTTGTGCTTTTTCATTAATATACTCCTTATAAATTTCATGAAAATCTTTTTTTCTCTCGCCAGTAACTCTTTTGTCTGGAGTATTTTTATTTAAATTTACAAATTGAAGCATTTTTTTTTTCATAGCACTAAGTAAGTTACTTCATATTAAACATTTTAAAAGTTATTATAGGTAAATAGTACTGATATAATAATGAATTAAGTAAGTTTTTATGTATGATATTTTTGCATAACAAATATGCATATCAATAAAATAAGAAAAGACTTATAAAACAAAATAAATGGTTGAGGTAATAATTTTATCTATAGTTCAGGGAATTACCGAATTTCTGCCAATAAGTTCGTCTGCTCACCTAATATTAATATCAAAATACTTTAATTTTAGTAATGAAAATTTAACTTTGGATGTAAGTTTACACTTGGGATCTTTATTGGCAATAATATTCTATTTCAAGAAAGAGCTTTTTGATTTTATAAAAAATAAACAATTGTTTTTTAAAATAATACTAAGCTCTATACCGGTGATGTTTTTTGGATTTGCTTTAATTAAATTAAACTTAGTTGATCATTTAAGAAATTATAAAGTAATAGGCTGGTCTACGATTATCTTTGCTATTATTCTTTATTTTTGTGACCGTGTAAAAGTAAAAAATAATATCAATCACAACTTTAGATATTATACAGCTTTTTACATAGGTCTTTTTCAAGTTTTGTCGTTAATACCTGGCGTAAGTAGATCTGGGATAACAATGAGTGGAGCAAGATTTTTTAATTTTAGCCGGGTAGACTCTGCTAAAATTTCTTTTTTATTATCAATACCAACTCTAACTGCTGCAAGCCTGTTTAATATACAAAACCTGATAGTTGAAAAAAATTTTTCTATTTCTTTGCTAAACTTATTGGGCGTTTTTTTATCTTTTATTTTTTCCTACATAACAATTAAATTTTTAATAAAATTTCTACAAGAATTTAGCTTAACTTCTTTTGTAATTTACCGGTTTCTTTTAGGTTCTATAATTCTTATTTATGCATACTGAAAAAAAACTTTTTACTAATAATAATTTAATTAATTTATTAATTGCCTTATTTCCTTTGTCCTTAATACTTGGTAATTTAGCTACAAATATAAACATTATTCTTATTTGTTTTCTAGGATTTGTGATTTATAAATTTGATACATTTAGAATCGATAAAAAAAAATATCAATATTTAATGTATTTCTTTTTTTTATATTTAATATTAATTACACTAATTTCCTATCTGCCTTTAATAGCAAATAATATTTATAGAATACATCCAAACAACCCTAGCTCCAAAGATTTATATGTTGAAGCTATTTTTAAAGCCTTTTTTTTCTTACGTTTTTTATTACTTTTTTTTATTATAAATAAACTTATCGAAAAAAGTCATTTTAATATAAAAATTTTTTTTATTTCTTGTGCTTTTTTTTCTTTTATAGTTGCTCTTGATATTTTTATACAAATAAGTTTTGGGAAAAACTTATTAGGAAATGCAATAGGGGGTGAGTTAATGGGGAAAAAATTACTTACGTCTTTATACCGTCCAACTGTTTTTTTTGGCAATGAACATATAGCCGGCGGCTATCTGCAGAAATTCTCTCTTTTTTTTATTTTTTTAGTAGCTTTCTTTAAGGGAAGTGAAAATAAAAAATATAAATATATTTATCTCTCTTTTTTATTTTTTTTAATTATTATTCTTTTAATTAATAACCGAATGCCAGTTTTACTTTTTGTTTTCTCTTTTTTTATTTTTCTTTTTTTTAAAAGAAAATTTAAAACTATTATTTTTGCTGTCTTAATTTCATCGTTAATATTTATAACTACTTACACAATAAGTGAACGACTCTCAGAGAATTATAATAGCTTCTATAGTAATGTAAAAAACATTCTATTTGTTTCTCCTAAATTATTTTATTACGGTGATATTGAGGAAGTGGTAACTTTTGGTAGCGGGCACATAATAGTTTTTAATACTGGAATTCAGCTGTGGAAAAAAAATAAAATATTTGGAAATGGAATAAAGTCATTTAGGTTCAATTGTGCATTTGGTAAAAATGAAACTTGTACAACACATCCTCACAACTATATCATAGAGATTTTGTTAGATGTGGGTGTTGTTGGATTTATTTTAGTAGGTTCAATTATTTTTCTGTCAATTTATGACTACATTAAAATTTATAGAAAAAAATTAAATTTTAATTCAAAACTAGTGTCATTCCCTTTTTTTTTGATAATAGTTTGTGAATTTTTTCCAATACAAAGCACTGGTAGTTTTTTTACAACTAATAATGCATCAATTATTTTTTTAATTCTTCCAATGCTTATTAATAGTTCAAAATTTAATATTGGCCCAAACAAACCAAATAAATAAAAATAAAGTAATTTTTTTAAAGGCATGTTCCTGTTTTGCTGTGGTGCGCCTGCTAGGATTTGAACCCAGAACCTCCTGGTCCGTAGCCAAGCGCTCTATCCAGTTGAGCTACAGGCGCATATTAGAAAGTCTTAATAAATATTTAATATTTAATATATTGTCATTCTTTAAATGAAATAATTTTAAACTTTGATCTTTAAATCTGATTTAATTATGTTGATATAATCAGTAATTAGTTTGTTTAAACAATTAAACATTGCATTATAAGCCTTTTTTCACTTTTATTGTTTGTAATTGATTGTATATTTTGTAAGTTGCCTTAAAATTATGGCGCAAAATATTACAGTTCCTGATATCGGAGATTTTGAAAGTGTAGAAATCATAGAAGTATTAGCTAAAATTGGCGATCAAATTAATAAAGATGATCCAATCGTAACGCTTGAGAGTGATAAGTCTAGTGTAGAAGTGCCCTCACCATTTTCCGGAAAAATACTTGAATTGAATGTTAAAGTTGGAGACAAAGTTTCAAAGGGAAGTTTATTAGCTAAGCTTGATAATGATCTACCTAATATTAATGAGGATGTAAAAGTTCAAGAAAATGAGTTCTCTGTAGATAAAAAAATCATTAAAAAAAGAGAGAAAGAAAATATTAATTCAAATAAAGTTATTAAAAAAATTAATATACTTTCTTTAAAAGATGACCAAGATCCAGTTGAGACACAAGAATGGATTGAGTCTCTCAATGCGGTAATAGAAAATGATGGTCCTTCTAGAGCTAGTTTTCTTTTAAATAGAGTTGTGTCTGAAGCATACACTGCTGGGCTTGTTTTACCTGATACTCGAACGACACCTTACATAAATACAATTCCGATAGAATTAGAAGCCAAATCTCCAGGAGATCAAAATATAGAAAAAAAAATACGTGCTTATATTAGGTGGAATGCAGCAGCTATGGTTGTTAGAGCTAATAAAATTAGTAGCGAACTTGGTGGTCACATCGGAACATTTGCGTCTGCGGCTACACTTTACGACGTTGGAATGAATCATTTTTGGAGAGCAAAAAATAAAGATTTTGGTGGAGATTTGATTTATTTTCAAGGTCACTCCGCACCCGGTATGTATGCTCGTGCATTTCTTGAAGGTAGACTCTCAGAAAAACAATTGGACAAATTTAGACAAGAAGTAGATTCTGGAGGACTCTCTTCTTATCCTCATCCATGGCTTATGCCAAAATTTTGGCAATTTCCAACAGTCTCGATGGGACTTGGTCCTATTATGGCAATTTATCAAGCTAGATTTTTAAAATATTTAATTAATAGAGGTTTATTAAAAGATGAAGGCAGAAAAATTTGGGTTTTTATAGGTGATGGTGAAACAGATGAACCAGAGTCATTAGGTGCCATCAGTCTAGCAGCTAGAGAAAAACTGGATAATTTAATTTTTGTAGTTAATTGTAATCTACAACGACTTGATGGTCCTGTAAGAGGAAATGGTAAAATTATTCAAGAACTAGAAGGTAATTTTAGGGGTGCTGGATGGAATGTTTTAAAAGTCATATGGGGATCTTATTGGGACCCTCTTTTAAAAGCTGACAAGACTGGACTATTAATGAAACGAATGAATGAAGTTGTGGATGGAGAATATCAAGCAATGAAAGCTAAGGGAGGTGCCTATGTAAGAGAAAAATTCTTTGGCAAATATCCTGAGCTGAAAGAACTAGTTTCTTCTATGACTGATAACGATATCTGGAAATTAAATAGAGGTGGGCACGATCCACACAAAGTTTACGCTGCTTATCACGCTGCGATGCAGCACCAGGGTACTCCAACCGTAATTATTGCTAAAACTGTTAAAGGCTATGGCATGGGTAAATCTGGTGAAAGTATAAACACAACACATCAGCAAAAAAAATTAGATGAGCAAGATTTACTGTATTATAGAGATCGCTTTAATGTTCCTCTAACTGATGAACAGGTAAAAAATATTGAATATTACAAACCCGCTGAAAACTCTGAAGAAATAAAATATTTAAAAGAAAGACGGAAACAACTTGGTGGATTTATTCCCGAAAGGTCTTCTCTTTCAAAGCCTATCAAAGCTCCACCTGAAGATATTTTTGAAAGTTTCATGAAATCTACTGGTGAAAAAGAAATGTCTACAACGATGGCTCTTGTTCGTATGCTAACTAATCTTCTAAGAGACAAAAATGTTGCACCTAGATTAGTCCCAATTATTCCAGACGAAGCAAGGACTTTTGGTATGGAAGGTTTTTTTAGAAAAATAGGAATTTATGCACATGAAGGACAAAAATATGAACCGGAAGATTCTGAACAATTAAGTTCTTATAAAGAGACAAAAAGTGGCCAAGTATTAGAAGAAGGCATTACAGAAGCTGGGGCCATGTCTTCTTGGATTGCGGCAGCAACTGCCTACACTAACCACGATATAGAAATGATTCCGGTATATATTTTTTATTCAATGTTTGGATTTCAAAGGGTTGGTGATTTGGCCTGGGCAGCGGGAGATGCACAAGCTAGAGGTTTTTTAATAGGAGCGACAGCGGGAAGGACAACACTTGCTGGGGAAGGATTACAACATCAGGATGGTCATAGTCATATTTTAGCGTCCATGATTCCAAATTGTGTTTCTTATGACCCAACTTTTTCTTATGAGATGGCAGTAATTTTTAGAGAAGGCCTAAGAAGAATGCATGAAAAAAATGAAAATGTTTTTTATTATATTACAGCAATGAATGAAAATTACACTCATCCTGAAAAGCCAAAGGATGTAGATGAAGGAATTTTAAAAGGTATGTATTTATTTAAAGAATATAAAAATAAAGGAAAAATTAAAATTCAATTAATGGGTTCTGGTACAATCTTGAGGGAAGCTATAGCGGCAGCTAAAATACTATCTGAAGAATATAGCGTAGATTCTGATATTTGGAGTGTTACCAGCTTTAATGAGTTAAGAAAAGATGGAATGGAAATTGAAAGAAGAAATCTTTTAAACCCAAATGATAAAAAAGAAAAAAGTTATATTGAAAAATGTCTAGAAAAAAAAGATGGCCCAATTATAGCTGTTTCTGACTATGTTCGGTCATTCTCAGATCAAATAAGACCTTATACTAATAAACCTTTTTACTCGTTTGGAACAGATGGTTTTGGAAGAAGCGACACTAGAAAAAATTTAAGGAAATTTTTTGAAGTTGATAAAGAGCATATAGTTGCTTACACACTAAGTGCTTTAGCAAAAGAGCAATTGATAGGTTCTGATAGTGCGGAGAAAGCGTTCAAAAAATATAATATCGATAAGAAAAAAAAAATTCCAACAAAATTATAATTATGCTCGAGCAAAAAATTACTGTTCCAAATATAGGTGACTTTAAAGAAGTAGAGGTAATCGAAGTTTTGGTAAAAGAAGGTCAGGAAATTAAAAAAGATGAATCAGTTATTACATTAGAAAGTGATAAATCCTCTGTAGAAGTTCCCTCTAATTTTAGTGGAAAAATTAAAAAAATTAATGTCAACGTAGGTGACAAGATATCTGAAGGAACTACAATTTTATCATTAGAGATTGAGGAAGAGAATAAAAATAAAGCTAAATTAATTTCAAAAAATCGAGATAACGACACTGAAAATAAAAATGAAATTATAGATTTTCCTACAAATACTAAAAAAAAAAATGACTCATCTTTTTTGACTACAGAAGGAAAATCAAAAACTGCTAGCCCTATTGTAAGAAAATTCATAAGAGAATTAGGTGCCGATATTTCTGAAATATCTGGTTCTGAAAGATCTGGTAGAATAACTACAGAGGATGTTAAAGGTTATG
>Ga0307986_10001315_pt1 | contig 18069 bp, 19 predicted proteins | sample EllFjometageno82_FD_203170 | JGI IMG/M metagenome (GOLD analysis project Ga0307986, IMG submission 203170) | Marine microbial communities from Ellis Fjord, Antarctic Ocean - #82 | ecosystem: Environmental > Aquatic > Marine > Unclassified | place: Southern Ocean | collected 2014-10-09
AAGATCTATTAGCTAAATCTGTAATCAAAAATGCAACTGGGTAACTAAAAGCTCCATAGGTTAGCATTTCTTCTAAGCCATAGTATTGAATAGGAAATTGTACCAGATAATTTGAAACTAAAACTACAATACCCATTACCAATGACAGCAACAAAAACAATTTACTCATTAAGCTGATTTGCTAGGTGATACTTTGGGTGCTTTTTTTACGAATGGTGATTTAATTAATATACTTTTTTTTAACTTTTTTAATCTTGGCGATATGTCTTTATTTTTTACTGTTTTTAAAAATTGGTCAAACGTCCCTTTTTTGTCAACACATCTCATGCCTGCGTTACTTACAGTTAACGTTAAACTTCTTCTTAAAAGTTCACTTGTGAATTTAGCTTTTTTTAAATTAGGTAAAAATCTTCTCTTGGTCTTGTTGTTAGCATGACTAACATTGTGACCTTTCATGGGTATTTTACCTGTTAATTCACATTTTTTAGACATAATATTTAGTGACTATATAAGATGAGTTGGAGACCTCGTCAAGTTTATTAGGGTTAATTGGGCTGTTTCTTACCTATTATTTCTTTAAAATTCTTAATCCCATCAACAATTAATATTTCTTTAAGCTCTTTCTTTATCTTTCCAACAATATTGGGGCCTTGAAAAACCATGCCAGTATACAATTGGACATAACTAGCGCCAGCTAAAAATTTTCTATGTGCGCTTTCACCTGAGTCCACACCCCCCACTCCAATAATTTTTATTTTATCTTTTAATAATTTATAAAACTTACTTATTAATTTATTAGCCTCTTCTTCGAGAGGTTTACCTGACAAACCACCCTTTTGATGTTTTAGTATATTATTTAATTTTTCTCTATTATGTGAGGTTGTATTTGAAATAATTATTGCACTCACTTTATGGTCTAACAATATTTTACTTATGATTTCTATTTGTTCATCTGAAATATCAGGAGAAATTTTTACCACAATTGGTATTTTAGATTTAATCTTAATTTTTTCTTCTTGAATTAAATTCATTAATTCTTCAAATTTTGCTTGATCATGAAAATTTCTTAAATTTTCTGTATTAGGCGAGGAAATATTAATTGTAATATAATCAGCAACATCATGAAAAGTTCTAAAGCCAACTAAATAATCGTTTAGCCGGTCGCTACTATCTTTGTTTGGACCTATATTAACACCTAACAAACCTTTGTTTAAATTGGATCGAATTCTATAGCTAATATTTTTGGCCCCTAAATTATTAAATCCCAATCTGTTTATTAGTGCTTGATCTTCAACTAAACGGAATACTCTTGGTTTTGGATTTCCGTATTGTTTAAGTGGTGTAACTGTCCCAATTTCAACAAACCCAAATCCAAGTTTAAATAATTGATTATAAACCTCTGCATTTTTATCAAATCCAGCAGCCATTCCAACTGGGTTATCTATTTCTTTACCAAATAGAGTGGTTTTAAACATTGGATCACTTTTATTTTCGTTCGTTAAATTTGGTGTTAAATTTAATTTTAAGGACTTAATTGCCAAATTATGGGCAATTTCAGGATCAATTTTAAAAATTAGTGATCTTAATTTTAAAAACATTATTTTATTTTTTCTTTTATTAATTCTTTAGTTTCGTTAACTCCAAAAAAACTTATGAAAAAACCCATTCTTGGGCCATTCTCGTCTCCAAATACTACTTCATAAATTAACTTAAACCATTCGCGTAAATTTTCAGAGTACCCATTTTCTTTTCCTGTTGAATAAATTAACGTTTGAATATCCTCAGGTAACATTTCATCTTTACAGCTATCAAGAGTCTTAACTAGCCCCTCTAGTGCCAGTTTTTCACTTGCATCAGGTACTTTGTATTTTTTTTGTAGTTTTATTACATCGTTAAAGTATTTAATTGCATATCCAATTAAACTATCAAAGATCGGGTGGTCTTCTTCTAAAATATCTTTTTTATATTTTTTTACAAATTTCCATAGCAATTCTTTAGAGTCAGCATTGCTTGTTTCTACTAAATTTAGCAACATTGAAAAGCTCATAATTATATCTTCTTTTGGAATTAAACCACTATGCACATGCCAGACTGGATTCATTATAAGTTGTAATTCTTTTTGTGTTTTTGCTTTTTCCATAAAATCTAAATACTCATCTACAGTTTTTGGAACAACTTCTTTGTATAATTTTTTTGCTCTTTTGGGATTTTGATACATATATAAAGATAAGCTTTCAGGAGATGCGTATTCTAACCATTGATCAATAGTGATTCCATTACCTTTTGATTTGGAGATTTTTTCTCCTTTTTCATCTAAAAAAAGTTCGTATGCAAAACCTGCTGGGCTTGTTTTTCCAATTAATTTAATTATCCTAGAAGATAGTATTGCACTTTCAATCAAATCTTTTCCATACATTTCAAAATCAATATCAAGAGCATACCATCTCATGGCCCAATCTACTTTCCACTGTAATTTGCAGTGCCCATCTAAAACACTGACTTCTAGTTTTTTTCCATTATTATCAAAAACAATTTTTGATTTATCTTTTAAGATTTCTACCACTGGGATTTCTAAAACTTTACCTGTATCTGGACATATTGGTAAAAAAGGACTGTACGTTTTTTGTCTATCCATACCAAGCGTTGGTAAGATTATTTCCATAATGCCTTGATAATTTTCTAAAATTATTTGTAAAGTAGGATTAAAAAAACCTTCTTTATAAAGAACCGAAGAACTTTTAAAGTTATATTTAAAATTAAATTTATCTAAAAAATCTTTTAACATTTCGTTATTGTGTTCACCAAAACTTGAGTATTTTTCAAATGGGTCTGGAACTTGTGTCAATGGTTTATGAAGATTTTTTTTTAATAGCTCTTGATTGGGAACGTTCTCAGGAACCTTTCTAAATCCATCCATATCATCTGAAAAAGTGATAATTTCTGTTGGTATATCAGTCAGTTGTTTTAACGCATTGACCATCATTGAGGTTCGAGCAACCTCTCCAAATGTTCCTATATGAGGCAGTCCACTTGGACCATATCCAGTTTGTAAAATAATTTTTCCTTTTTTCTCAATAAAGGTCTTTCTTTCACGCAATATTTTTTTGGCCTCAACAAATGGCCATGCGTTAGTTTTATCTAAATTATCTTTTTCAATCACTTTTTTAATAAAAAATATCTTATAATAGGTACTTTTATTAATTCTTATAGAGTTGAAATTTATTTACCATAAAATAATGTTCTTAAAAAATGTCTAATTATAAAACTGTTTTTTTTACCTTGGGTGTTTTGCAAATTATTCTTGGGATATCCATGATGATTCCAATTTTAACTCAAATTATATACTCAGAAATTGACTCCTCATTTATAGGTGCCTCCATAATTTCAATAATATTTGGAGTTTTATTTTTTTTATCGAATTTTAATCATGAAAAAAAATTAAATCTTCAACAGGCTTTTTTGCTTACTGCACTTTCTTGGTTGAGTATTGCAATATTTGGCTCTTTACCTTTTATTTTTTCAAGCCTTGAATTGTCAATAACAGATTCTTTCTTTGAAAGTATGTCAGGCATTACCACTACAGGATCAACTATAATTTCAAATTTAGAAGGTGCCCCTAAATCAATACTTTTGTGGCGAGCTATGCTTCAGTGGCTTGGTGGAATAGGTATAATAGTAATGGCAATAACTTTAATGCCCATAATGAATGTTGGTGGAATGCAATTATTTAAGATTTCTAGCAACGACTCATCTGAAAAATTATTACCTAAATCTAAAGAAATCTCTTTAAGATTAATTTATGTCTATTTAGCATTAACTTCACTTTGTGCAGTAACTTACAAAGTTTTTGGAATGAATATCTTTGATAGCATCACGCACTCAATGACAACAATAGCCACAGGTGGCTTTTCAAATTACAATGAATCAATTGGCTATTTTAACAGTTTATCAATTGAAATATCCTCAATGATTTTTATTATATTGGGAAGTGTACCCTTCATTGCCTATATAAAATTTTTAAATGGTAATAAGAAAATTTTTTTCTCCGATGTTCAAATTAAATCATTCTTAAAAATTATAATATTTTCAATTATTTTACTTTTTATTTATTCGCTGTTTCAAAATAAAGATTTTTCTCAAATCAATATACGAGCAATTTTTTTTAACGTTATTTCCATTCTAACGGGAACCGGATATGTGACTGGCGAATTTGATGGGTGGGGAAACTTTCCATTAATCTTTTTTCTAACTCTAATGTTTATTGGTGGATGCGCAGGTTCAACAACTTGTGGTATTAAGATTTTTAGAATTCAAATCTTATATCTTTTTATTATCAATCAATTAAAAAAAATTATTTACCCAAGAGGAGTTTTTATAATTAAATATGACAAAAACAATGTAGATGATAAATTTATGGCCTCTATCATCTCTTTCATTTTTCTTTACTTAGTAATATTTTTTCTAATAACTGCATTCTTGTCTCTAAGTGGCTTAGATTTTGTTACTTCAATTTCAGGTGCAGCAACATCAATTTCGAACGTTGGTCCTGGTTTGGGCTCTACAATTGGTCCTAGTGGTAATTTTGCAAGTTTACCAGAGATGTCTAAATGGATCTTAAGTCTTGGGATGATATTAGGCAGGCTAGAGTTATTTGCTATACTAGTATTGTTTTTACCATCTTTTTGGAGAAATTAATCATGATTGAAATAAAAAAACAATCCTTCTCAGAAACATTTTCACTTTATTTTAAAAAAAAAATGCTACGAATTCTATTGTTGGGAATAATTCAAGGTTTTCCTTTTGTCTTAATTTATAGCGCCCTTTCTCTTTGGTTGAGAGATAACGATTTTTCTAGAACCCAAATAGGTTTTTTATCTTTAATAGGTTTGGTTTATGGATTTAATTGGTTGTGGGCTCCTATTGTAGACCGAATTAGAATACCTTGGTTAACAAATAAAATAGGACACCGAAAAAGTTGGATTGTAACTATGCAATCAATAATTTTTTTGTGCCTAGTCATATGGGGTTTAAGCAATCCAAAAGAGAGTATATGGATAGTTGGATTAGTAGGTTTAATTATTGCAATTGCTTCATCCACACAAGATATTGTAACAGATGCTTTCAGAATTGAACAAATAAGAAAAAATGATGGAGCCTCAATGTCTGCAGGCGCAGGGGTAATGGTTATAGGTTGGTATACGGGATTTAAGCTTGGAAAAGTTATTACTTTTTTGATAGCAGATTATTTGGAAAAATTAGGTTTTGAAAATTATTGGCAAATAACCTTCCTTTTGCTAACTATATTAATCGTAGCTTGTAATATAGGTTTGCTGTTCATCGCTGAAGCAGATTCTCTTGAGAGAAAAATTCAACAACAAAAAAATGATGACTTAATTCTTACTAAACTTGGTTCATCTAACTCGTTTAATTTGCATGTTGCATGGGTAATAGGAACAATCAGTGGGCCTTTTACAAGTTTTTTTAAAAGCAAAGGTACAAGAATTGGTATTTATATTATAATTTTTTTATTTCTTTTCAAAATTGGAGAAGCATTTTTAGGAAAAATGTCCATAGTATTTTATGACGATATGGGATTTTCAAAAAGACAAATTGCTATTTATTCTGGGGGATATGGTTGGGTTGTAACGATTTGTTTCACCTTAATTGGAAGTTTCTTTGCAATACGTTCGGGACTAGTAAAAGCAATGATTATTGCCGGATTATTAATGGCATCAACAAATCTTCTTTTTTCTGCACTGGCATGGTATGGAAACTCAGAGTTTCTTTTTGCAACAGCTGTAATCCTTGACCAAATTACAGAAGCGATATCAACAGTTGTTTTTGTAGCATTTGTATCTGTCTTAGTCGATAGAACCTACACTGCAAGTCATTATGCATTAATGGCATCATTAGCAACATTTGGAAAAAATATATTTTCATCATTCTCTGGTTTTGTGGTTGATAAACTTCAATTTTTAAATACCTCAGAAAATACTCATAATGATTGGGCTATCTTTTTTATAATTACATCATTAATGGTAATTCCTTCGCTAGTTTTTCTTTGGATGATAAAAGATAAATTGAATCTAAATGAAAAATAATTTTTTTTTTAAAAACCAGTTTGCAAATATTTATGAGAAATCCTCTCAAAAATCTTTAGTAAGTTCTCAAATTTTGTATGGTGAAAAATTTAAAGTATTGTCTAAAAGTAAAGATTGGTTAAAAATAAAAACGTTTTTCGATAACTATATTGGATATATTAAAGATAAGAACTATACAAAAGATCACAAACCAACACATAAAGTATTTATTTTAAAGGCTAGTATTTTTAATAATAAAAAAAAAAAGACAAAGTATTTTTTACCATTTTCTTCAAAAATTATAATAATTCAAGAAGATAAAAAATTTATTGAGTTTGAAAAAAATAAATGGATTAAAAAAACAGATATAAAAAAAATTGATCATATTGAAAGGAATTATTTAAAGATATTAAAATTATTCTTAAGAACTAAGTATGCCTGGGGTGGCAGGACTCATAAAGGAGTAGATTGCTCAGCTATTTTACAGTTAGTTTTTTATTATAATAATAAATTTTTTCCTAGGGATACAAAAGACCAAATAAAATATTCAATAAAAAATATTAAAAAAAAAATATTTAAAAAGGGTGACATCATATTTTGGAAAGGTCACGTTGCTATTTGTATTGATGCCAAAAAATTAATTCATGCTTATGGTCCTGAGAAAAAAGTGATTATCATGTCTATTGATAAAACTTTAGAGAGAATTGAAAGTACAACAAAATTAATAGTAAAAAAAGTATCATTTGTAAAATATTAAATTCTACCGAAGTCTGGTTTATCAATATCTTGTTTTAATTTAATTATTTTTTTTCTAACTTTTTTCGTATCTACTAATTTCTTAATAATAGATTTGTTATTTTTGAACTGAATGTCTCTTTTAAATGAACGTAAATTTTTAATAAATAAGTTTATAACTTTTGAAATATTTTTTTGATTATTGAAAAATATATCTCTCCACATAATTTCATTAGATGCAGCAATTCTAGAAAAATCTCTCAAACCTCCAGCACTGAACTTAATTAATTCATATTTTTGTTGTTTTTCAAAATCTGTAGCAGTTTTAACTAAGTTATACGCAATTAGGTGCGGTAAATGGCTTGTCATTGAAAAAACTGCATCATGTTTTTTTGAGTCCATAATTGCAACTTTAGATCCAATTTTTTTCCAGAACCTGCTAAGAATTTTGAGGTGTGCTTTGTTGGTATCTCTTTCTTTTATTAATATACACCACTTATTAAAAAATAAATCTTTTGTACCATTTTCAGGTCCACTAACTTCCGATCCTGCTATAGGATGACTTGACGTCCACGAGATTCCTTTTTTTAACTCCTTTTTAATTAAGAGAATAGATTTTTCTTTAGATGATCCAACATCTGTAATTATAGTTTTGGGTTCTAGGTATTTGTTTATCTTTAAAATTATTTTTCTATACTCACTTAATGGAGTACAAAATATTATCATATCTAAATTTGGTATAATTTTTTTGAAATTACTTATTATTTCACCCGGTAATTTTAATTTTTTAATCTTTAAAACGTTTAATTTAGATTTTTCATAAACAAATATTTTTTTTGCTATTTTTTTGTCTGCTATTGATCTTAATATTGAAGACCCAATTAAGCCACACCCTATAATCAAAACACTTTTCATAATTAATTAAATATACCCTTTATTGCTGCTATAAATTTTATATTCTCTTTTTTAGACCCAATTGTAAGTCTTAACTTATTTTTAATATTATACCCTTCTTCTGTAGATCTCAAAATAATTCCTCTTGATTGCAGCTTTTTAAAAACATAATTAGCCGAGAATTTGCTTCTATCAAAATTTATTAATAAAAAATTAGCAGTCACTTCATTTGAAAAAATTTTTAGTTTTTCTAAAATATTTTTAATTTTGTTCGCTTCAATAATGTTGTGCTTCACTGATTGATTAATAAAATTTTTATCTTTTAACGCTTCCGTTGCTGCTACTTGTCCTAATTGATTTACGTTAAATGGTGGTTTAATGATATTCATTGCATCAATAATTTTTTTTGAGGCATACCCCCACCCAACCCTTAAAGAAGCTAATCCATAAATTTTAGAAAACGTTCTTATTACAATCACATTATCTTTGTTTTTAAATAAATCTAAACTTGATTTGTAATCTTTATTTTTCATATATTCAAAATACGCATCATCTAAAACTAATAAAATATTTTTTTTTAGTTTTTTTCTTAATTCTAATAATTCCAATTTATTCAAATAAGTGCCAGTTGGGTTATTTGGGTTGGCAATAAAAACTATTTTTGTTTTTTTTGTAACTTTTTTAATTACCTCTGATACTGAAACTTTAAAGTTTTTTTCTTTTGAAAAAATAACTTTTGCCCCAACAATTTGGGCATAAATTCTGTACATTATGAAACTATATTGAGGCACAATCACCTCATCTGATTCCTTTAAATATAATTGACAGATCATCTGTATAATCTCATCAGACCCTGCACCACAAATAATTTTATTAAAATCACAATTAAACTTATTTGAGATCTCTTTTCTAAGAGTTTGTGCTTTGCTGTCTGGATACTTTGACAAAATAAAATCTTTATTATTTAAAACTTTCTTTACCTTGGGGCTAACACCTAATGCAGACTCATTCGCTGATAATTTCGTAATATTTTTGACTTTGCCTATATTTGATTTTCCTGGTTTATAGGCTTTAATTCTGTAATTTTTAAACTTTGGAACTGTCATTTTGTTAATCTTATAAATAAAATATTAAACTTTCATACAGAATAAGTCATTTTTTAAAAAAATTGACATAAGAAATGCTATCTAGTACAAAAAATATGCGCTGATTTAACTGAATTGCGAGCGCTTAAAAAAAACCGCTAAATAAGTTTTTTTGTCTCACAATTCAATTTTGGCCAATATTTATGAATGAAAAAGTGAACATAAAAAGTCTAATAATTGATAAACCATTAAAATTAGATTGTGGTCAAACTATTAATAATTTTCCTTTAGCTTACGAAACTTATGGCTCTCTCAATAAAAAAAAAGATAATGCCATTTTAATCTTTCATGCTTTGACTGGGGATCAGTTTGTGTCTGGAAAAAATCCTCTGACCAAAAAAGACGGCTGGTGGTCATATGCTGTAGGCTCTGGTAAGGCAATAGATACTGATAAGTATTTTGTGATCTGTGCAAATGTAATTGGTGGATGTTTGGGATCTTTAGGCCCAAGTAATACTAACCCTGTTACAAATAAAATCTATGGAACTGCTTTTCCCATTATTACAATAAATGATATGGTCAATGCACAATATAACCTTTTAGATTTTTTCAAAATCAAAAAATTATTTGCTGTCATGGGTGGCTCAATGGGTGGCATGCAAGTTCTTCAATTTGTAAGTAATTTTCCAGATAAAGCAAAAGTTGCAATTCCAATTGCTTGTACCGCAAGTCATTCAGCACAAAATATTGCTTTTAATGAGCTTGGTAGACAATCTATTATGGCTGATGCTAATTGGGCCAGTGGAGACTACTCAAACCAAAATAAAAATCCTAATAAGGGATTGTCTGTTGCAAGGATGGCTGCTCATATAACTTATTTATCTAAAAATGGTTTACAAGAAAAGTTCGGAAGGAAACTACAAGAAAGAGATGATCTAAAGTTTAGTTTTGATGCAGACTTCCAAATAGAGAGTTATTTAAGACATCAAGGTTCTGCATTTGTTGATAGGTTTGATGCCAATAGCTATCTATACATCACAAGAGCAATGGATTATTTTGATTTAACTAAGGAACACAATGGAAACTTATCAAGAGCATTTGCAAATACTAAAACTAAATTTCTTGTTATATCGTTTACTTCAGATTGGCTTTACCCAACATCCGAAAATAAGGAAATTGTTATAGCCTTAAATGCTATAGGTGCAGATGTTGCATTTGTTGAAATTGAGTCAGATAAAGGGCATGATTCTTTTCTTCTAGATGTTCCTGAGTTTTTGAATACTTTAAAAGATTATCTTAACAACTCATACTCAAAAAACTTAATATGAAACCAGAATTTAAAATAATCTCAGATTTTATTGAAAAGAACACAAGGGTTCTGGATGTCGGGTGTGGGGATGGAACGTTAATGGAGTTTTTACAAAATAATAAAGAAATAGATATAAGAGGAATTGAAATTTCTAAAGATAATTCTCAAAAATGTGTAGGCAAAGGTTTAACCGTGATCGAAGGGGATGCAGAAAAAGATCTCACACAATTTCCTGATGGTTCTTTTGATTTTGTAATATTAAGTCAAACACTTCAAGCTTTTTTAAATCCAGAAACAGTTATTCAAGAATTATTAAGAATAGGAAAAAAAGCTATTGTCACTGTGCCAAATTTTGGATTTTGGAAAGTAAGACTCCATTTGTTGCTCAAAGGAACAATGCCTATTACAAAAAATCTGCCCGACGAATGGTACAACACTCCCAATCTGCATATGTGTACTATTAAAGATTTTTATAACTTTTGTCATGATAGAAAAATTAAATTGGATAAATCATTGGCTCTTCATAATGAAAAAATCTCTTCTATTAATGAATTGAACCTAAATATTAAAAATCTCTCAGCTGAATTGGGAATTTTCTTAATTGAGAGATAAATGAAAATTCAAACAATACCTTGTCTGCAAGATAACTATTCTTATTTAATAATTGATGAAGAAAATAATACTGCATGTGTAATTGACCCTAGTGAAGCTGATCCTATTATTGAATATTTGGAAAATAATAAGATTAAATTAGAATTTATACTCAATACACATCATCATTATGACCATGTTGGAGGAAACCAAAAATTAAAAGAAAAGTATGGCGCAAGTGTTGTTGGATACAGGGGGGATAAAGAAAGAATTCCTGAAATAGATATATTGCTTAACGATCAAGAAAATTGGAATTATAAAAATTTTAATGCAAAAATAATTCATGTTCCAGGACATACTCTTGGTCACATAATTTTTTATTTTTATAAAGAAGAATCTGTTTTCACCGGGGACACTCTTTTTTCATTAGGTTGTGGAAAAATATTTGAGGGGACCTATTCTCAGATGTTTGACTCTTTAATGAGATTAAAAGCACTACCACATAATACTAAAGTTTTTTGTGGTCATGAATATACCAAACAAAATTCGAAGTTTTGTATCGTTTATGATAAAAATAACAAAAATTTAAAAGCTAAAATAAATGAGATGGAGATAAAATTAAAAAATAATTTGCCCACTATTCCATCTACTATTAAGGACGAATTAGAGTGCAATATTTTCCTTAGGTCTGACAATGTAGAGGCCTTTTCAAAATTAAGAGATTTAAAGGACAATTTTTAGCTTATTCGGACTTGACTATAATAGGCTCCCGACTATATTGCAGTTTATAAAAAACAGATTAAACAATGTCATACTCAATAATACAAACAGGCGGAAAACAGTACAAAGTAAAGGCTGGAGAAATTCTTAAAATCGAAAGATTGGAAGATTCAAATGCTGAAACTAAAATAGAATTTAAAGAAATCCTAGCTTATGGAGATGACAAAACTATCGAAGTTGGGTCACCACTGGTTGAGGGTGCCAAGGTTGAAGCTGACCTAGTTGAGAATGGAAAAAATAGAACAATATTAATCTTTAAGAAAAGAAGAAGACAAAACTCAAGAAGGAAAAATGGCCATAGACAACAATATTCGTTAATAAGAATTAGCAAAATTTTTTCAAAAGACGGTAAAGTTTTATCCGAAGCAAAAAAAATGGTTAAACCAACTAAAAAAATTGAAAAGGTGTTAGCTAAAGTAGATGCTAAACCAACTAAAAAAATTGAAAAGGTGTTAGCTAAAGTAGATGCTAAACCAACTAAAAAAATTGAAAAGGTGTTAGCTAAAACAGCAAACAAATAAACTAGGTAAATTATGGCTACAAAAAAAGCAGGTGGATCATCGAGAAACGGAAGAGATAGTGCTGGGCGTAGACTTGGTGTTAAAAAGTATGGTGGTGAAGTAGTGATTCCTGGAAACATAATCGTTAGACAAAGAGGAACAAAAATTTTTCCTGGTGAAAATGTGGGAATGGGCAAAGATCATTCAATTTTTTCAGTCATTGAAGGAAAAGTAGTATTTAAAAAAGGTAAATCAGACAGAACATTCGTTTCAGTAAAACCCAATTAGTAGTACAACTAAAAAACTAAGAGTTGTATTATGAAGTTTCTAGACCAAGTTAAAATTTACGTAAAAGCCGGTAATGGAGGACATGGATCTCCTAGCTTCCGTAGAGAAAAATTTATTGAATATGGCGGACCTGATGGTGGAGACGGAGGAAAGGGTGGCTCTATACTTTTAAGGTCAGAAAGAAATTTAAATACCCTTATAGATTATAGATTTCAACAACATCATAAAAGTGAACGAGGAGAAAATGGATCTGGACAAAATCGTACGGGTCGCGGAGGTGATGATTTATTTTTAAAAGTTCCAATAGGTACGCAAGTTTTTGAGGAAGATAATAAAACTTTAATATATGATTTTAAAAAAGAAAGTGAGGAATTTATTGTTGCTAATGGTGGCAAGGGAGGCCTTGGAAACACTAGATTTAAAAGTTCTACCAACAGAGCACCGAAAAAATTTACAAAAGGTACAATAGGAGAAGAGTATACAATTTGGCTGCAATTAAAAACTATTGCTGATGTCGGTATCGTGGGACTACCTAATGCGGGTAAATCTAGTCTATTAGCATCTATTACAAATGCCACACCCAAGATAGCAAACTATAAATTTACAACATTAAATCCAAACCTTGGTGTCGCGACTTATGATGACAAAGAAATAACTTTAGCTGATATACCTGGGCTAGTTGAAGGTGCGCATGAAGGGGTTGGTCTTGGAATTCAATTCTTGAAACACATAGAAAGATGTAAAACTTTAATGCATTTAATAGACATTACTGATGAAAATATCGAAAGTGCTTATCAACAAGTTAAAAAAGAGCTTGGTAGCTACAGCAAAGAGATACTTGATAAAAAAGAATTAATCGTATTAAATAAAACTGATTTATTGGATGAAGACGAAGTTAATACAATTGTTAAAAATTTTTCAAAAGATAAAGAATCCGAAGTGGTAACACTTTCAACACTAGAAAAGGAATCTATATCAAAAATTAAAGCTAAATTACTCTCTTATGTATCTTAAAAATTCTAAAATAATCGTAATAAAAATTGGCTCATCTTTATTAATAGATGACAATAAAAAAGTTAGAAAAAAATGGCTTTCTGAATTTGCCAAAGATATTCGAGAATTAACCAGAGAAAATAAAAAAATCATTATTGTAAGTTCAGGCGCTATCGCTATGGGCTGTAAAAAACTAAATTTAAGTAAAAAAAATCTTAAAATTGATAAAAGTCAAGCAGTAGCATCAATTGGACAAATTGAACTTATGAATTTATTTTCAGAAGTATTTGCTAAACACAATATTAATATATCTCAAATTTTAATTACATTAGAAGATACCGAAAAAAGAAGAAGGGCTTTAAACGCTAAAAGAACATTTGATAATTTATTTCAATTAGGTTTTGTTCCTATTGTTAATGAAAATGACACAACAGCAACTACAGAAATTAAATATGGTGATAACGATAGGTTGGCTTCTCGAGTTGCGCAGATATCAGGGGCTGACTCATTGATATTACTTTCTGATGTTGGTGGTCTTTACACTCAAAATCCAAAAATTTATAAAAATGCAAAATTAATAAAAGAAATAAAAAATATAGATAAAGATATAGAAAAAATTGCAACCAAAAGTATCAGCGAGCACGGCACTGGTGGAATGAAAACCAAAATTGATGCAGCAAAAATTTGCCAACTATCTGGATGTCAGATGGTAATAGCTAATGGTTTATTAATTAGGCCTATAAAAAAAATAATAGAAGAAAATAACTGTACATGGTTTTTGTCAAAAGTTTCCAAGTTAGATGCTAGAAAAAAATGGATCATTAGTTCTATTTCACCCAAGGGAAATCTTGTCATTGACGATGGTGCTAAACAAGCACTTTCAATTGGTAAAAGTTTATTGGCTGCTGGTGTAATAAAAGTTTCTGGTAAATTTAAAAAAGGAGATCACATAAAGGTTTTAGATAAAAAAAACTTTGAGTGTGCTAGAGGCCTAAGCTCATTCTCATCTGACGAAATTTTAAAGATTATGGGTCATCACTCTAAAGAAATTGAAAGGTTATTGGGATATATTTCTAAGTCTGAGGTTATACATAAAGATGATATGGTGGGGGTATAAAATGAGTCAATATATGAATTTAATAGGACAAAAAGCTAAAAAAGCGACTCTTAAAAAAATTAGCACTAAAGTAAAAAATAAAGTTTTAAAAAAATACGCTTCATTATTAGAAAAAGAAAAAATCAATATAGTTAAAGCAAATACAAAAGACGTTAAATTTTCCTTAGAAAAGAAGTTAAAAAATAATTTAATTGAAAGACTGACGGTCAATCAGAATAAATTAAGTACTATGAGGAGCTCTATAAAAAAAATCATCAAATTAAAAGATCCTGTAGATAATATTCTAGAAAAGTGGAGTAGACCCAATGGATTAAAAATTAATAGGGTATCAATACCCATTGGCGTAATTGGAGTTGTGTATGAAAGTAGACCCAATGTTACATCTGATGTAGCTGGTTTATGTTTTAAATCTGGCAATGCTGTAATTTTAAAAGGTGGCTCAGAAGCCATAAATACAAACAGAATTCTAGCTAAATTATTTAGAAAGGCTCTGAAAGAAAACAATGTTGATGAAAATTTTGTTCAATTTATAGATTCAAAAGATAGAAAAATGGTAGATTTTATGCTTTCAAAGATGGGGGTTTACATTGATGTAATAATACCTCGCGGAGGAAAGAGATTAATAAAAAGAGTACAAGAGTTTTCAGTTGTACCTATTATTGGGCATCTAGAAGGTCTTTGTCATACCTTTATTGATAAGGATGCTGAATTAAAAATGGCAATAAATATTATCTATAATGCTAAATTAAGAAATACTAGTATTTGTGGTGCTACAGAAACAATTTTATTTCATGAAAAAATTGTCAAAAAATTCTGTGTTCCAATTTTAAAAAAACTTGAAGAGAATAATTGTAAAATTTATGGAGATCGTTTCTTAATGAAATATTATAACGGAAAAATTTATCCAGCAAAAGAAAAAAGTTGGTCTACAGAATACTTGGCGGCCACTGTATCTGTAAAGACTGTTAAAAATTGTGAAGAGGCGATTAATCATATTAATAAATATGGAACCATGCATACAGATTGCATAGTTACTAAAAATAAAAAAACAGCAAAAAATTTTTTAAAAAATGTCAAGAGCTCTATAGCAATGCACAACACATCAACGCAATTTGCTGACGGAGGTGAGTTCGGGTTTGGAGGAGAGGTTGGTATCTCAACGAACACGCTTCCACCAAGGGGTCCTGTGGGTTTAGCGCAGCTTGTTTCTTACAAATATGAAATTGTTAGCAATGGCCAAACACGTAAATAAATTAAAATCTAAAAAAGTAAAAATTGGTATCTTGGGTGGTACATTTGACCCTGCGCACAAAGGTCATTTAGAGATATCCATACAGGCCAAAAAAAGATTTGCATTAAAAAATATTATTTGGGCTATTACAAAACAAAACCCATTTAAAAATGAAAGCAAATCAAACTTAAGAAAAAGAACACTGTTTGCTAAAAAATTAATAGGCAAAAAAGACTATATTAAAATTAAATTTTATGAGGATAAAATAGGCTCAAATAGAACCATTGATTTGATTAAATATATAAATAAAGATAAAAAATTTGAAATATATTTCATTATGGGTGCTGACAATCTTATTAATTTTCATAAATGGCACAAATGGAAGTCTATAATTAAAATATGCAATATTCTTGTATTTGACCGCCTAGGCTACAAAGCCAAATCTTTAAAATCAGTTACTTTTAATGGTGCAAATAAAAACTTAACGTTTATTAATTTTAAGAAGGTTAATATTTCATCTTCTCAATTAAGAAAAATTTGATAAGGTTAATTCAATTAATGGATAAAAATAAAGACCTTAAAAGCATCATACTAGACACTCTTGATTCAAATAAAGCCTTAGACGTGGTTTCGATAGATCTTAAGAATAAAAGTTCAATGGCAGACCATATGATTATAGCAAGTGGAACTTCTTCTCGGCATATTCAGGCTTTATCTGAGCAAGTATTAGAAATGTTAAAGGCTAATGGAGTAAAAAATTCAAAAATAGAGGGAAAAGAAAGTTTAGATTGGAAGTTAGTTGACGGTATTGATTTGATTGTTCATATATTTAATCCTGAGAAAAGAGAATTTTATGAACTTGAAAAAATATGGTCAGAACTGATTCCTAAAGAAAAAGTAATGATATAAACATGATTAAAAAAATATTATTTTTTGTTGTTATATCTTTGTTATTCTCAGAAAAAAGTTTTTCTGAAAATACCAATATATATAAAAAAATAGATCTATTTGGTGAGGTTCTCGAAAAAATTAACAAAGAATACGTTGATGAAGTAGATCAGTCGAAAAGTATGGATGCTGCGATAAATGGTTTGTTACAATCTCTAGACCCCTATTCAGCATACATGACGCCTGAAAGTTTTCAGGGCATGCAAACCGAAACAAGTGGAAAATTCGGTGGCCTTGGTATTGAGGTTGGTATGGAGTTAGGTGTGGTAAAAGTAATTTCTCCTATCGATAACACCCCAGCTTCAAAAGCTGGGTTAAAACCGGGAGATTATATTGTTAAAGTTGATGGTGAGCAGGTGCAAGGCAAGTCATTAATGGAAGCTGTTGATTTAATGAGAGGACCTGTTGGGTCTAGCATTGAATTAACCGTTAGAAGACAAGATGTTAAAAAAGCTTTAATATTTAATATAACAAGAGAAATTATTCAGATTCAATCAGTTAAATCTAGACTCATTGATAATAACATTGGGTACATTAGACTTACTTCATTTAATGAAAATAGTGGTAAACAAATTAAAGAAAAAGTTAAAAAATTGAATAAAAATAAAAATTTAAAAGGATACATTTTAGATCTAAGAAATAATCCGGGGGGCTTACTTTCGCAAGCAATTAAAATTTCGGACTTCTTTTTAGAAAATGGTGAAATTGTATCAACTAAAAGTCGAAAAGTTTCAGAGAACAAAAAATGGTTTGCTAAAAAAGGAGATATAACTGGGGGGAAAACATTGATTGTACTTATTAATTATGGATCAGCATCAGCGTCTGAAATAGTTGCTGGAGCATTAAAGGATCATAAAAGAGCAATTATACTTGGAGAAAATAGTTACGGAAAAGGATCTGTACAATCTATAATTCCACTAAAAAATAGAGGAGCTATCAGATTAACTGTTGCTAAATATTATCTTCCCTCAGGAAAGTCTATTTCCAAAGTAGGTGTAACACCCGATATAGAAATTTTAGAAGAATCCGAAAATTTTAAATTTAACACTGAATCAGATAATCAATTAAACTTTGCTATTAAATTGCTTAATGGATAGATGACAAGCAAAGATATGGATTTACCTCTTAGAAGTGGTGTTGGAATTGTTGTATTAAATGAAGACAATAAAGTTTTTGTTGCAAAAAGAATAGATAATCAATTAAACTTCTGGCAAATGCCTCAAGGCGGGGTTGATAAGGGTGAAGACTATTTAGCTGCTGCTTATCGAGAGCTGGAAGAAGAAACCAGCATTAAGAATGTAGATCTAATTAAAGAGCTTGATGGACTAATCTCTTACGAGCTACCTGAAAATTTGCTAGGCGTGATCTGGAAAGGCAAATATAAAGGCCAAGAACAAAAATGGTTTGTAATGAGATTTTTAGGACAAGATAGTGAAATTAATATTAAAACTAAAAATCCAGAATTCTGTGAATGGAAGTGGATTGATCTTGAAAATATAACTGACTTAGTTGTAGACT
>Ga0307986_10001317_pt1 | contig 18055 bp, 15 predicted proteins | sample EllFjometageno82_FD_203170 | JGI IMG/M metagenome (GOLD analysis project Ga0307986, IMG submission 203170) | Marine microbial communities from Ellis Fjord, Antarctic Ocean - #82 | ecosystem: Environmental > Aquatic > Marine > Unclassified | place: Southern Ocean | collected 2014-10-09
GAGCACACCGGTTTTTTGGTAACAAAAAACGCATGGTAAACCCCACTGGGAGCAAGGCTAAATAGAGATGACATTGCGTTGATTTATCAGCGCTAAAAACAGTCTTTAGTTCGTTATCTGGGTTAGCTGCTTGAGTCTAAGCGTGAGTTTAGACCTAGAGAAATGACTGCTTTAATGACAGAACCCGGCTTACAGACTATCTAGCTAAGTAAACAATCTACTTAAAAAGACCTAAAAAACTTTATTTTTCATATTTTAGCTGAACGACTATTGTATTGACTAGATAAAATAAAACCCATATTATCCCATATAAACCCAAATAGGAGTTTTATTGATATATTTTAAAGAAAAGACTGTTTTAAAAAATTTATTTTTCTCAGCCTTTCTTTTTGTGTGGAGACAAAAAAATTATGTTTTTATCAAGTTACGAGAACAAATTAGACAAAAAAGGGAGAGTTTCAGTGCCAGCTAGCTTTAGGTCTCATTTAAGTTCTTTAGGATATAACGGTTTTATTGCCTACCCGTCTTTTAATCATGAAGCGCTTGAAGCATGTTCTGAAGACAGAATAGAAAAACTTTCAAACACAATAGATTCACTAAATCCTTTCGAAGAAAAAAGAGATTATTTTGCAACTTCAGTTCTTTCTGAAAGTGTAAGCTTACAATTTGATAGTGAAGGTAGAGTTTTAATTACAGAAAAATTATTAGATCATGCAAAAATTAAAAACAGTGTCCTATTTGTTGGTCAAGGCAAAACTTTTCAAATATGGGAATCTAAATCTTTTGAAAAATTTAAAATAGTTGCAAGAAAAAAAGCATATCAAAATAGATCTAACTTAAAATGGGATAACAAACAAACTGGGGAGAAAATATGACAATAAGAATAGGTAGTGGAGAGCTTAAGGAATTAAAACCAAGAATATTAGTTTTAGGTGTCGGTGGTGCTGGTGGAAATGCAATAAATGCTATGATTGAAGCAGGTATGCAAGGTGTAGAATTTGCTGCGGTTAATACAGACGCTCAAGATTTAAAGTTAAGTAAAGCTGACGCAAGAATTCAAATTGGTACATGTTTAACGCAAGGTTTAGGAGCTGGAGCAAAACATGATATCGGACAAGCTGCTGCAGACGAATCTCTAAATGAAATAATAAATTTTTTACAAGGTGCTAATATGGTTTTCATCACCGCTGGTATGGGTGGAGGAACTGGAACAGGAGCATCAGGCGTAATTGCTAGAGCAGCAAGAGAACTTAATATTTTAACTGTTGGTGTAATCACTCTTCCTTTTTCTTATGAAGGACCTAAAAGAATGCGTAGAGCAATTGAGGGAATGAATGAATTAAAAAAACATTTAGACACTTCTATAGTTGTTCCAAATCAAAATCTTTTTAAGGTTGCTAGCGAGACGACAACATTTGAAGATTCATTTCACTTATCTAATGATGTTTTAAATCACGGAGTTCAAAGTATTACGGACCTAATGGTTAAACCAGGAATTATAAATTTAGATTTTGCAGATGTTGAAACTGTTATGAGTTCAATGGGAAAAGCTATGATGGGTACCGGTGAAGCAGAAGGTGAGAACAGAGCTTTAACTGCAACTGATATGGCTTTAAATAATCCATTAATAGATGATTATTCCCTTAAAGGAGCAAGAGGTCTATTAGTAAATATAACTGGTGGAAAAGACATAACGCTCTTTGAAGTAGATCAAGCTGTAAATAAAATAAGAGCAGAGGTAGATCCTGAAGCGGAGTTAATCTTTGGAGCTATTAAAGATGAGTCTCTTAATGGAAAAATGAGAGTATCAATAGTTGCAACAGCTTTAGATGGCGAGGCAGCCAACACTACTGGAGTTGTAAATATGGTTAACCGTATCCAAAATAGAAATAGTGGCTATTCAGATGCAGCGTTATTTTCCAAAGGAACAACAATACAAAATAATTCAGTTAACAGCTCAATTAGTGGTGCAACAGCATTAAAATTAGATGAGCAGTTTGAAGTAGGTGAAGTTCAAAAGTCTTCTTTAGACATTCAAGAAGAAACATTAGTTCATACCAACAGTGAAGAAATAGATTCGAACATAGCTGAAAATAACTTTTTTGAAAGTGAAACAAGCATAGAATCAACATCTGACGAAAATTTCGTAAAATTTGATTCAGAAGAACACTTATCAACAAATAGTGATTTTACTTTACCACCAGAAGAAGAATACACGCCAAAACTTTTTTCTGAAGATGTTTCTCCCGAAGAAAGCAATACTCCTTCTTCAGAACAGAAACTTTTCGCTCAAGAAGGCAACCAAGAAGAAGACTTTGAGATTCCTGCATTCTTAAGAAGACAAAAGTTTTAATGGAAAGAAAAGAATTGTATGAAAACTTCTATCTCATCACTGGAAAAAAATCATTTTCCAGTGATGTTAGATGAAGTAATTCAAACATGTTTACCTCTTAGTGAAAATCAGCTAATTATAGACTGTACTTTTGGAGGTGGCGGTTACTCAAAAAAATTATTAAAGTTACCAAATATAAAAATTATAGCTTTAGATAGAGATAAATCTGCAATTAATAGAGCTAAAAATTTAGAAAAAGATTTCCCTACACAATTTACTTTTTATAACGAAAAATTTAGTAACTTAGAAAAAGTAATAGGAACAAAAAGTAATCCGGACGTAATTATTTTTGACTTAGGTTTGTCAACTTTTCAACTTCAAGACTATAGTAGAGGTTTTTCATTTAAATCCAATGAAAGAATAGACATGCAAATGGGGCTCTCAGAAACCTCAGCAGAGGAGGTAATCAATACTTTAGATGAAAAAAATCTTAAGTTAATAATAAAAATCCTTGGAGATGAACGAGAGGCAGGAAGAATTGCAAAAAATATAATTAAAGCAAGAATGTTAAAAAAAATTGATACTGTTACAGATTTAGTACGAATAATTGAAGCAAGTAAAAAAAAAAATTATAATAAAAAAATTAATGTCTGTACAAAAACATTTCAGGCTTTAAGAATATTTGTAAACAAAGAAACTACAGAACTAATAGAAGGATTAATTAAAGCCAGCCAACATGTTAAATCTGGAGGAAAAATAATCGTTATAAGTTTCCATTCAATTGAAGATAAGATTATTAAATATTATTTTACTAATTACTCATCGAATAAATCCAATCCTTCTAGGTATATGCCAACTGAAAGTAATCAAAAAAATTCTTTTTTTGAAAAATATAAAAATAATTTTTTAACGCCAAGTCCAGAAGAATTAGTTAAAAATCCAGCCTCAAGATCTGCAAAATTAAGAGTAGCTGTTCGCACAGGGCAAGAATTTATTTATCCAAAAGAATTTAAAGAAAAATTTCAAAAATATATAGATATTGAAAATGTTACCTTATAAAAAAAAAAAATTAATAATAATCTTAATCTACATTTCTTTTTTTATCACTATTCCCATAATTAAAAATGGAACTAGATTAATTGAGAAAAAAATTCAAAGCCATAAAAGTAAAATATATGTATTAGAAAAAAATTTATCAGAAGCTAATTTAGAGTTTCAGTACCTAAGTTCACCTGCAGTTTTGTCGAGTAAAATAGAAAAAAACTTGAATCAAGAATACAAGAATTTAGATTTATCACAAATATATTTTAATATGGAAGACTTTAAATCAGAACAAAAAAAAACAACAAGTATTTTAATTAATGAAAAATAAAAAAAATTCTATTTACGAAAATCAAAAATCCTTTTTTTTTGATGATTTTTTCGAAACAATTCAAACAAATAAAAAATTAAATAAATCTAAGATTTATGAAGATAGACTTTATGCTTTATTTTCTTTTTTCTTTTCTTTAATACTTATTTTTTCAATTTCCATCTTTTCTATCTCCATTCAAGAATCTAATTTTCAAGGATATAAAAAAGTAGATTATAATTACCCACTATTAAGACGAGACATTTTAGATAGAAATGGGGAATTAATGGCTCGAAATATAAATTCTTATCATGCAGCTGTAAAATCAGATCTTATTAAAAATAAAGAAAATTTTATTTTAAATATTAAATTAAAATTTCCTGAGATTTCTTCATCAGAATTAAAAAAAAAACTAAAATATGAAAAAAGATTTTATTTAAAAAGAAGATTAATCGCAGATGAAAAAAATAAATTAAGGTCCTTAGGTCAAAAAGGTATAATTTTTGAACCATTTCAAAGTAGAGTCTATCCTCATGGTCAATTATACAGTCATGTACTAGGTCAAATAGATGATGATAATTACGGTATTTCAGGTGTTGAAAATTATTTTGATAGAGAACTTAGAGACAATTATAAAGCAAAAGAACCTTTAGTTTTAACACTAGACTCAAGTATTCAGTTTTTAATTAAAACAGAATTAAAAAAAGCCATGAAAGATTTTGAAGCAAATTCAGCTGGCGGATTGTTAATGGATATAAAAAATGGTGAAGTTTTATCATTAGTTTCTCTACCTGACTATAATCTCAATATTAGAGAAAATATTTCGGATATCAGGTACATGAACCAAATTACAAAGGGTGTGTTTGAACTTGGATCAGTGTTTAAAACATTCACTATTGCCCTCGCCATAGAAGAAAATATTTTGTCTCCAGAAACTATTATTAAAAATATACCGGATGAAGTTAAGTGTTCAAAATATACTATCAGAGACATACATAATTTTCCGGAAAACTTAACAGTCGAAGATATTTTGATAAGATCTTCAAATATAGGATCTTTAATGATTGCCAGGCAAATTGGAGAAGACAAGTTCAAAAATTTTTTAGAAAAATTATCTCTTTTAAAACCTATTAAGTTTGAGTTAGAAGAAATAGGTCAACCTTTAAAATTTAATTGGGAAGAATGCAAATTGGAGACAATATCTTACGGACATGGAATTACAACTACACCACTTCAAGCCGCGGCGGCCTATGCTTCCATAGCAAATGGAGGCTATTTAGTTAAACCTACCTTACAATTTAAGAAAAATTCTGATGTTGAAGCTAAAACATACGTTGTCTCTGAAAATACGAGCAATAAAATAAATAAAATTCTACGTAAAGTAGTGGCCGATAAAGAAGGAACCGCCAATTTTGCTAATATATTTGGATATGAGGTTGGGGGTAAAACAGGTACTTCGAAAAGCTATAAAAATAAAAATAAAAATATAAATACATTTATTTCTATATTTCCTGCTAGTGATCCTAAATATGTTCTACTAACTATTCTAGACGACCCTAAAGGAGCACCACACCTTACTTATAATTATAAAGGGCAAGTGATTACCAACATTTCTAGAACAGAAGCAGGCTGGAATTCTGTGTATGTTTCAGGCAAAATAATAGAAAAAATTGGACCTATTTTAGCCATAAACAACAACGAAGTTCACAATATTCATGTTGTTAAAAAAAATAATTAAACACTTACCAATTGATATTCAAAAAATTAATATTAAAGGTTTATCCTCAGATAGTAATCAAATTAAAAAAAATTACTTATTTTTTGCTATCAAAGGGTCGGAGTCTAACGGCGAAGATTATATTAATAGTGCAATTAAAAAAGGCGCGACAGCAGTAGTCTGTGACTTAAATTGTAAAATAAAAAGTAAAAAAATACCCATCATAAAAGTAAAAAATATTAAAAAAATTATAACAGATTCATGCATCACATTTTATAAATCAAAACCTAAAAATATTATTGCTGTTACAGGTACCAACGGAAAAAGTTCTGTAGCTGAATTTTATCATCAAATTCTCTTTGCGCAAAAAATTCCTGTAGCATCTATAGGAACTCTAGGAATTAAAATAAACAATAAAATATTTAGAACTAATTTAACAACATTAGATATTATTTCTCTTCATAGAGAACTTGCAAAAATTAAAATATTAGGTGTTAATAACGTTATATTAGAAGCTTCTAGCCATGGATTAGAACAAGGAAGGTTAGATGGATTAAATTTTAATACGGCAATTTTTACAAATTTTTCACAAGATCATCTTGATTATCACAAAAACATGAAAAATTATCTAAATGCTAAACTCATTTTGTTTTCAAAATTATTCAAAAAAAAATATATAATTACAGACTCTGATATTCCAGAATTTTTGAAACTAAAAAAAATCGCAAAAAAAAATAATTTAAAATTACTTACTATTGGGAAAAAAAAAACTACAATTCAATTCAGAACCATTAAATCGAATGGTAATTTTCAGAGGGTTATCTTCAGACACAATAAAAAAAAATATAAAGTTAAAATTCCTCTAATTGGTTTATTTCAGATTAAGAATTTATTTATGTCAATCGTTGCAGCTAAACTATCCGGTTTAAAAATTAAAAAAATTTTAAATACTGTGAAAAACATTAAAGAAGTGAATGGTCGACTTCAACTAATAGAAACTACGCCCAATCAAACAAAAATATTTGTTGATTATGCACACACACCAGACGCACTTGAAACGATATTAAGAACACTCAAAGAACAGTATAAGATTAAACCAGATGTGGTCTTTGGTTGTGGCGGTGAAAGAGACAAAAAAAAAAGACCTAAAATGGCAAAAGTTTGTGAAAAAAATGCAGAAAAAATATACGTAACGGATGACAATCCGAGAAATGAAAATCCAAAATTGATTAGACGTATGATCATATCTGGATTTAGTAAAAAAATAACTTTTGCTGAAATACCCTCAAGAACTGAAGCTATTAAAACAGCAGTTATAAGGTCAAAACCTAATAGTGTTTTATTAATAGCAGGAAAGGGACATGAGACAACACAAACCTATGGAAAGAAAATTTTTAATATTTCAGACAAAGAGATAGTAAAAAATATTAATAGTAAAAAACTTAAATTTGACAAAAAAAATTATAATAAAATTTTTAACGCAGAAATTATTAAAAAAATAGTTCAAACTGACAAATTAAGATTTGAAGGAGTTTCAATTAATTCAAAAAAGATAAAAAGAAATAATTTATTTATAGCAATAAAGGGTAAAAATTATGACGGGCATATTTTTGCAAAAGAAGCATTAAAAAATAAAGCTAGTTATTGTGTCGTGCAAAAAAATATTAATAAATTAGATAAAAAAAAATTAATTAAATATCCCAGCACTATTAATTTTTTAAATAAACTAGCTATATTAAAAAGAAGGAATATGAACTTAAGAGTTGTTGCTATAACTGGTAGTTCAGGAAAAACTACACTCAAAACCATACTTGGTAAAACGTTAAGTGAGTATGGCAAGACTTATTTCTCACAAAAATCTTACAACAATCACATCGGGGTACCTCTTAGTTTGTGCAACATAGAAAATGATCATAAATACGGCGTCTTTGAAATTGGCATGAGTAATACTGGAGAAATACGAAATCTTTCTAACTTAGTTAAACCAGATATTGCAATAATCACAAATATAGGTGAAGCACATGCAGAAAATTTTGACAATTTAAATGATATTGTTAAGGCAAAATCTGAAATTATTGAAAATATAAAAAAAGATGGTTATTTAATCTTAAATGGAGACAATAAATATTTTAATTATCTTTCAAAACTTGCAAGAAAAAAAAAAATTAAAGTTTTATCCTTTGGAAAGTTGCAAAAATTTGATGCCAAATTAGTCAAAAACAAACCATATAAAAATTATAACAATCTCCACTTTAGAGTATTAAATGAAAATATTTATTTGAGAGTTAAAAATGTTAATTCTTTAATTATTTCCAATATATTGTTTACGCTACTTACGCTTCATGTCTTAGATTTAGATTTAAAAAAAATAATAAATTTTTCAAACTTTTTTCAACTAGGAGAAGGAAGGGGAAAAGTAAACCTTATTTCAAGATACAAAAAAAAATTTAGGCTCATAGATGAAAGTTATAATGCAAATCCTTCTTCAGTTAAAAATGCTATTATTAATCTTTCAAAAATCAAAAGAAAGCACGAAAAAAAATTTTTACTGCTTGGCGATATGTTGGAATTAGGCAAAAAGTCAGATACTTATCATAAAAATTTAGCTCATTTTATAAACTGTAGCGATATTGATAAGCTGTTTGTATATGGGAAAAATGCTTTTAAAACCTATCAAAAAACTTATAAAGTCAAACAAGGAAACATTTTACAAAATTTAAATGATTTCGATGAAATTTTTTCAAATATTATAAAAAAAGATGATTACTTAATGATAAAAGGTTCAAATGCTACTGGTTTAAACAAACTATCAAAAATAATTATTTCAGGACATAAACATGCTCTATAGTTTTCTATCATCCCTAACGGAAAATTACTCTTTTTTAAATGTGTTTAAATATATAACATTTAGAACAGGACTTTCTGTGGTCACATCATTCATAATTGTTTTTATAATAGGCGAGCCTCTAATAAAAATATTTCAAAAAAATCAAATATCTGGACCTATAAGACAAGATGGCCCAATTGATCATATAATCAAAAAGTCAGGAACGCCAACAATGGGAGGATTAATTATTATATTGGGCATTTTTCTAGGGACTTTTTTATGGGCAGACTTAAATAACATATACATTCTTACGGTAATTTTTGTTTCTATTGGTTTAGGGCTATTAGGCTTTATTGACGATTTATTAAAGATTAAACAAAAAAATTCTAGAGGCTTAGACTCAAAGATGAAACTTTTAGGTCAAATTATAATTAGTTTAATAGCAATTTATATTTTGTCCGAGCATTCTGATCATCAGTTTTTAAATGATTTACATTTTCCTTTTTTTAAAAATTTTGTGTTTCCAATGGGTATTTTTTTTATACCATTTGCTCTTTTTGTTATTGTTGGTGCATCTAACGCAGTAAATTTAACAGATGGTTTGGATGGGCTTGCAACTGTACCTGTTATGTTAGTTGCATTGTCTTACACTCTTATCAGTTATGTGGTTGGCAATACGATTTTTGCAGAATATTTAAAAATTCCCTATGTACAAAACGCGGGTGAATTAAGTATATTTTGTGGAGCAATTTTTGGTTCGTGTCTAGGGTTTCTTTGGTACAACGCACCGCCAGCTAAAATATTCATGGGGGACACGGGTTCCCTTTCCTTAGGCGGATCATTAGCCGCTGTAGCTATTATAGTTAAACATGAAATAGTTTTAGCAATAATTGGAGGACTTTTTGTACTTGAAACTGTCTCAGTTATTATACAGGTTTTATCTTTCAAATTGACCGGTAAAAGAGTTTTTATGATGGCTCCGATTCACCATCACTTTGAAAAAAAAGGTTGGCCAGAATCAACTATAGTAATAAGATTTTGGATAATAGCAATTATCCTAGCATTATTTGGACTAGCCACATTAAAGTTGCGATAATTAATGAAAATATCAAAACCAATAAAAGACAGTTCATTCGCAGTATATGGACTGGGTCTGTCGGGTAATTCTGCATTCAAATTTTTAAAAAAAAAAAATATTAAAAAAATTTATACGTGGGATGACAAAAAAAATAAAAATGATAAAAAAAAATTTAATTTATTTAAAAAAATATTGGACGAAGTAGATTATATCATAATAAGCCCTGGAATTAATATTCAAAAAACAAAATTTAAATCAGAACTGTTTATAAACAAAAAAAAATTAATCACAGATCTCGATCTATTTTATATGCAAAAAATCCCCATAAAATCTATAGTAATAACTGGAACTAATGGAAAATCAACAGTGTGTAAATTGACTCAACATATATTTAAAACAAATAAATTAGATGCTCAATTAGGTGGTAATATTGGCAAACCAATACTAGATTTAAAGATTAAAAAAAAATCAATAGTAATTATAGAAGCATCATCTTTTCAATTATCGTACACTAAATTTATTAAACCAACTTTTGGCGCTATATTAAATATTAGCAGCGACCATCTAGATTGGCACAAAACAATATCAAACTACAAAAATTCTAAATTTAAGATTTTCTCCAAACAAGATAACAACGACACAGCTTTATTGAATAATAAAAAACTTATTAAATTATTTAAAAAAAATAATTATTTAAGCAAACTAATAATTGTAAGAATAAATCCCCTTAAAAATATAATTAAAAAAAAAATTACCAATAATTATTTAATTTCTGAACCTAATTCAAAAAATCTTGCATTTGTATATCAAATCTCAAAATTATTTAAGATTAAAGAAAAAATTTTTCTTAAGGCTGTGAATAATTTTAAAGGATTACCACATAGGCATGAAATATTTCTAAAAAAAAAAAATATAACTTTTATTAACGACTCTAAAGCTACAAGCTTTGATTCAACAAAATTCGCACTAAAAAAAAATAAAAATATTTTTTGGATTTTTGGTGGTCTACCTAAAATTAGAGATAATTTTAATCTTGAAGGTGTAAGTTCAAATATTATTAAATCTTTTATTATTGGTAAAAAAACGACTTATTTTAAAAATCAAATATTCAAAAAAATAAAATACAAAATATCTTTTAATTTAAAAAATGCTATTAAAGATGTTTTTAAAGAAATACTTCTAATAAAACATAGTAAAGCTACAGTTTTATTTAGTCCGGCAAGTGCTTCTTATGACCAGTTTAGTAATTTTGATGATAGAGGGAATCAATTTAAAAAAATAACTAAAGATTATGCTAAAAAATTTCTTTAAAAAAAATTCTAAAAATTACTGGAGAAATATAGATAAAACTATATTTATAAGCTTTTTAGTATTATTTGTTTTAGGTATTTTTTTTTCATTTGCCTCTACTTCATCTCTAGCCGGAGAAAGATTAGACAAAGACTATTATTTTTTTTTTTCAAAACATCTAATTTTTGCAATATTAGCAATTTTTTTAATGATTCTAATTTCTACAATTCAGCTAAATTTCTTTAAAAAAATTTTAGTGCCTATTTTTATTGTAGCGTTAATTTCCTTAGCGCTAGTTTTATTTTTTGGTGTAGAAGTAAAAGGATCTAAACGCTGGTTGAATTTATTATTTTTTCGTTTTCAGCCCATAGAATTTGTAAAACCTTTTTTTATCGTAGTAGTTGCGAAAATTTTATCTAAAGATAACTCAAACACTTCTATTGCTTCTTATTTTTTAAGTTTTTTTATTTTAACCCTACCGTGCTTTATTTTATTAAATCAACCAGATGTTGGCCAAACAATATTATTGATTTTATCATGGTCAGCTGTTGTTTTTATATCAGGTATAAAATTAATCTATATTTTTAGTCTCTTTGGCATAACTGTTATCTTTGTAACGGGGTTACTACTCGCATTTCCTAATAAGTTTTCATATATTTATCAACGTATCGAATCTTTTTTTGACCCCACAAAAGGTGATCGTTTTCAATCTAACAACGCTTTAGATGCCATTAGAGAAGGCGGTCTAACAGGTCAGGGCATGGGAGAAGGAACATTAAAAGATAGTGTACCCGAAGCTCATACAGATTATGTTATTTCTGTCATTGCTGAAGAATTTGGATCAATTATTTCAATATTTTTAATTTGCATATTTTTGTATGTTTCATTTAGGATTATTAAGGTTGCGCTTTTTGAAGATGAAAAATTTATTAAAATATCACTCTCAGGTCTTGCTACTCTTTTAATTTTTCAAACATTTATTCATATTGGAGTTAATACTAGCTTGCTACCTACAACTGGTATGACACTTCCATTTTTGAGTTACGGAGGTTCTTCAATGATTGGAAGCGCAATACTTGCGGGTATCATATTAAATTTTACACGGAGAAGGTTTCTAAATGAAAACTAACAATAAAAAAAAAATTATAATTGCTACAGGAGGAACTGGAGGGCATATTTTTCCAGCATATAGTTTAGCAAAAAATTTTATCAAGAAAGATTATTTAGTTGAAATTATAACAGATAAGAGAGGGTTACAATATTTAGAAAAACATAAGGATATAAAACTAATTTTAAATAACTCTGCAACAATTTTTAAAAAAAATATAATAAATTCATTTATTTCAGTTTTTATAATTTTTTATTCTTACATGAAATCTTTAATAATTTTATACAAAGCAAAGCCAATAATAGTGTTTGGCATGGGAGGTCATGCTTCTTTTCCAGTTTGTTTAGCAGCTAAAACACTTAACATACCTTTCATTTTATATGAAAATAATATTCAAATAGGCAAAAGTAACAAGTATTTACTTCCGTTTGCTTTTAAAATTTTTATTTCATATCAAGATGTTATTGGAATTAAAAATAAATATGATCATAAAGTAATTATTACAGGCAACATAATCAGAGAGGAGATTTTAAATTTTAAAAAGAATAGACAATTTTCACCAGAAACATTAAATATTTTAGTTTTAGGAGGTAGCCAAGCAGCAAAATCATTTGGAGAATTATTACCTAAGGTATTTGAAGAATGTACACAAAAAAATATTAAAATAAAAATATTTCAACAATGCACAGAGTCACAAACAGAAAAACTAAATAAAATATATAAAAATTTAAATTTTGAATTTGAGCTATTTAATTTTACTAACAATATTCTAAAATACTTTGCAAAAACTGAATTGACCATCACAAGATCTGGCTCGTCTGTAACAGCTGAATTAATTAACTGTAAAATACCTTTTATCACTATTCCTTATCCACATGCTGCTGACTTACACCAAGATAAAAATGCAATTTATTTTGAAAAGAAAGGATATAGCCTCTTGGTTAAAGAAACAGAAGTAAAAGAAAAATTATTTTCTTTGATAGAATCGTTCTATAAAGATAAAAAATTATTAGATAAAATTATTGAAAAACAAAAAACTCATTCTGATAAAGAGGTATTTTCAAAAATTAATCGAGTAATTGAAAAATTAAAAAAATGAATAAAATTCAAATAGGAAAACAAGAAGTAATACATTTTATAGGAATAGGTGGCATTGGAATGAGCGGTCTAGCTCAAATAATGAAAACTATGGGATTTAATGTACAGGGAAGCGATATCAATGAAAATAAAAACACAGAAAACTGTAAAAACTTAGGTATTAAAATATTGAAAGGACATTCTAAAAAAAATGTTTTAAATGCAACAATCATAGTTAAGTCTTCAGCAATTAAAAAAAATAACATTGAATTACTTCAAGTAAAAAGGAAAAACATACCTTCTTACGAACGAATAGAGATGTTGGCAAATATAATTGACTTAAAAAAAAATATTATTATCACAGGGTCCCACGGCAAGACAACCACAACCTCTCTTGTTGCAAGAATTATATCCAAAGCTAGACTAGACCCAACAATTATTAATGGCGGTGTTATTAATTCACTAAAAAATAATGCTAAATTAGGAAAAGGGGAATGGGCTGTTGTAGAAGCAGATGAGTCTGATGGTAGTTTTTTAAAAATACCAATTAACTATTCAATTGTAACAAATGTAGACAAAGAACATTTAGATTTTTATAAAAGTTTTAATAATTTAATAGAATCATTCATAAAATTTATTGAAAAAACACCTCCTATTGGAAAATCATTTCTTTGCTTAGATGATCCTCATATAAAAAAAATATTAAGAAAATTAAAAACTAAAAGTTATTATACTTATGGGTTTGACAAGAAAGCTAATTATCAAATTTGTAAACCTAGATATAAAATTGGTTATACAAAATTTGACTTAAAAATTAAAAATGTTGGTTCAAAAAATACACACATAAAAAATATTTTGCTAAAACTAATCGGCAAATACAACGTACTTAATGCTACAGCAGCAATAGCTTTGTGCTTAAATTTAGGTCTAAAAATAAAAATTATAAAAAAAGCGTTAAAAAATTTTTCAGGTGTGCAAAGAAGATTAACAAAAGTATTTAAAAAAAATAATGTTGAATTTTATGATGATTATGCGCACCACCCAACAGAAATAAAATCTGTACTAGAAGCAGTTAGAAAAGTAGAACCAAAGAGAAAAATTATTACAATATTTCAACCACACAGATATTCAAGAGTGAGATCTTTAAATTCTGAATTTACGTCATGTTTTAAAGACACAGATCAAATAATTTTATGTCCAGTTTATTCTGCTGGAGAAGCCATAGACAAGAAATACGATAAGATAAAATTTGCTAAATTAATTTCTAAGTTTTCTAAAACCCAAGTTGTTATTATTAAGGATGAGTTAGATTTAATAAAATATTTAAAAAAAAATTTAATAAATAACGAAATAGTAATAGGTATGGGTGCTGGTTCTATTTCAAAATGGATGCACAATCTTAAAAATAATCTATGAAGATAATTGACGAGAATTTAAAGATAAAATTTGGAAGACAAATTTTAATAGATGAAAAATTATCTAATTATAGCTGGTTCAACCTAGGAGGTCCGGCAGATGTATTGTTTAAACCTGATAGCTTAGAAGATGTTATTTATTTTTTTAAAAAACTTAAACCACAAAAGTTTACAATTATAGGAGCCGGCTCAAATACACTTATAAGAGACGGAGGAATTAAAGGGGTTACAATAAAACTAAGTTCGGCATTTTCTTATATAAAATTGGATACTAAAACCACAATAGAAGTTGGAGCGGCAACACAGGATAAAATGGTCGCTAACTTTGCAATGAATAATTCGTTAACGGGATTAGAATTTTTAGCTTGCATCCCAGGCTCAATTGGAGGTGCTATAAGAATGAACACAGGTTGTTATGGTAACGATATTTCACAAATACTTCATTCAATTAAAGTAATTGATGCACAGGGTATTTTAAAAGAAATTTTAGCTAAAGATATTAAATTTTCGTATAGGAGTACCAATCTTGAGAAAAACTTATTAATCACAAGCGTTAAGCTAATAGGCAAATATTCCACAAAACAAAAAATTAAAGAAAAACAAACAGCAATGATAGAAAGAAAAAAAAAATCACAACCAAGTCAAATTAAAACATGTGGCAGTACTTTTAAAAATTCAAAAAACAAAAAAGCCTGGGAATTAATTAAAGAATCGAATTGTGAGAATTTTCAAGTAGGAAATGCAAAAATATCAGAAAAACATTGCAATTTTTTTATTAACAATGGAAATACGACATCAAAGGATTTAGAGGAATTAATAAATAAGGTTCAGGATACTGTGTATCAAAGAACTAAAATTAATTTAGAATTAGAAATAAAAATAATTGGTTACAATAAATAACCTTACTATGAAAAAAAAAATAATCTTAGTAGTTTGTGGTGGAACATCCAGTGAAAGAGAAGTTAGCTTAAAATCTGGTAAAGCTTGTGCAAATGCTATTAAAAAACTAAAACATAAAGTATTATATTTTGATCCAGCAAAAGAAGATTTTAAAAAAATTAAAAATTATAAAGTAGATTTAATTTTTAATGCTTTACATGGACGAGATGGCGAAGATGGAATAGCTCAAAGTTATTTTGAGTACTTCAAAATTCCCTATACTCACTCGGGTATATTATCTTCAATGAATTCTATGGATAAAATAGTTTCTAAAAAAATTTTTAAAAAAAAAAATATTAGAACTCCTCATCATATTGAATTAAATTCAATTAATTATTTTAATATTTTAAAAGAAGAAAAAATACTACAATCAGGACTTTCATATCCTTTAATCTTAAAGCCATCCAACGAGGGATCAAGTATTGGAGTAAAAATATGTAAAAATTTTACAGAACTAAAAAAAAATGTAACTGAATTAATTAAAAAATATAAAACATTAATAGTTGAAAATTTTATTGGAGGGCAAGAAATTCAAGTGGCTGTTATTAACGGAAAATCTTTAGGTGCAATAGAATTAAAACCAAAAAGAAAATTTTATGACTATAAAGCTAAATACTCCAAATCAGCACAAACACAACATCTTATGCCAGCAAATTTATCCAATAAAAAATATAAAGAAGTTTTAGATCTTGCAAAAAAAGCACACAATGCATTACAGTGTAGAGGATTAACCAGGTCTGATTTTAAATTTGAAGATAATAAATTTTATTTACTAGAAATTAATACCCAACCAGGCATGACAGACTTATCTTTGGTGCCTGAGATTGCTAAATATGTAAACATATCATTCCAAAAGCTTGTTAAAAACATTATTGATGACGCAAGTAATAATAGATGATTCCTAAAAATAAATTTTTATTACTATTTTTTTTTTTTATTATTTTAACCACTTATAATTCTAATGATCAAAAGTACAATTCTAGTATCATTTTTCCAATAAAAAAAATTATAATCGATGACGCATATGCTTTTGACTTAATAATGTTAAAATCTGAATTAGAATTTTTAATAAATACCAGTTTATTTTTTTTAAAGAAAAAAGAAATTATAAAAGTTACTGCTAAATATGACTTTATATCTAGTGTTCAATTAAAAAAGAAATACCCAAATACTTTAAAAATTTTAATATCAGAAAACATACCCGTAGCCACAGGAATTGATGGCAATAAAAGGTACTACTTAACAAAAGAAGGTGTAAAAATTAACTATAGAGAAATAGATATTTTTAAAAGTTTACCTATAATTTTTGGCAACCATAAAAACTTTAGTATTTTTTTTAATATATTAAAAAAAAAATAATTTTAAGATTAAAAAAATAAAAGCCTTCTATTACTTTGATGCAGAAAGATGGGATATTGTACTTAAAGATGAAAGGACTATTAAACTACCCCAGACTAACTATGAAAATATTTTGAAAGAAATAGATTCTATTTTAAATGACTCAAGTTTTTCTAAATATAAAATATTTGACTATAGAATTAAAAATCAGTTAATTTTACAATAATATGAAATTAAACATACCTTATTTAATTATTAGTCTTAATGACCATAAAATAAATTTTTTTGTAATTTCATATAATGAAAACAAAGATTATAAACTAATTAAAAATACCACTATAAACTCAGAAGGCATACAAGACGGTAAAATAATCAATGTTGAGCTTGTTGCTCAATTAATAAAAAAATCCCTAAATTCTATTGAAGATGAATTAAATTATTTTTTTACTAAAGCATCTGTGGTCTTTAATCCTAGTGATGTTAATTGCTTAAATATTAGTGGTTATAAAAAACTAAATGGAGCTCAGGTTTCAAAGGAAGATATAACCTATATATTAAATAATATAAAAAAAATAATTTTTTCTAATGAAAATAAATACTCACTAGTTCATCTTTTTAATTCAAGTTTTTCTTTAGATAGTGATAATTTAGAAAATTTACCAATAGGATTGTTCGGAGATTTTTACAATCAAAGTATGACTTTTTTTTTGGTAAATAAGAATATTATCAAAAATACAAAATTAACTTTTAATAATTGTGGCATAAACATAGAAAGAATAATTTTAAAACCTTTTGTTGAGGGAATTAATTTTTTATTAAAAAATAAAAATAATAAAAATTTTACAACTATCGCCTTAGAAGATAAAAGAATAAATATTTCATTATTTAAAAATAAATCGTATGTTTTAAGCCAGGATTTTAATTTTGGAGTGGACCTGATCGTCAAAGACATTTCAAAACTATGCTCATTAAAAATCAAAGAAGTTGAGTTTCTTTTGAAAGAAATTAACTTAAAGTCAGTTTTAGAAAGTAATAAAGAATCTAATGTTGATAAATTATTTTTTTCTGATTCCCCGTATCGAAAAATTAAGTATCAATTAATTTTAGATATAATTACAGCACGATTAGATGAATTTATTGATATATGTTTTGAAAAAAATATTAATTTAGATTTTTTCAGAAAAGACAACAATACAATTTACTTAACTATTGAAAAATTTGCATATTTCAAAAATATTCATTTTGCCCTACAAAAAAATAAGTTGGTTAACTCAGAATTTATATTCGGAGGTAACAGCGAAGATATTTCATTATTTAGTCTAAATGGGGCGGCTGAACTAATTGGTAAAGGGTGGGAAAAAGAAGCAATACCGGTTATTCAGTCAAAAAAATCATTAATTTCTAATTTTTTTTCTAATCTATTCAGTTAAATAAATGTATTTTTTGGAAACATTAGTTGTTTTATCAAAAAATACTTTATTTTGTATAAGCAATGAATGTTAAGTCCTTTCCAAAAAACAATTTTAAAAGAAGTCACCTTTAAAGGTATTGGTTTACATAGTGGATTAAATGCTGAAGTAAAA
>Ga0307986_10001321_pt1 | contig 18018 bp, 17 predicted proteins | sample EllFjometageno82_FD_203170 | JGI IMG/M metagenome (GOLD analysis project Ga0307986, IMG submission 203170) | Marine microbial communities from Ellis Fjord, Antarctic Ocean - #82 | ecosystem: Environmental > Aquatic > Marine > Unclassified | place: Southern Ocean | collected 2014-10-09
TTACGTTTATTCCCAGTATGGCATGTTGGTACAGATTATTTACATGAAATAGGTAAAAATTGGTATGACTTTTTAGTTGATGGTGGTGTTGAATTTATATGGGAAACTAAAGTATCAGATATTGATTTCGATAACAATAGGGTATTTTATCCTAAAGTAGCCGAAATGGATAGTAAAGAACTCCCAGGAGATTTACAATGGGTTAGTATGAATTCAATAAATTATGATAAACTTATCTTTGGTGTAGGTAAATCGGGTATTGACTTTGGTAAAACATTAGCAGAAAAATTTGATTTACCAACTGAACCAAAACCAGTACAAATTGGTGTGCGTTTTGAAGCACCACAAAAACACTTTCAAAAGTTAATTGATATATCTTACGATTTCAAATTATATAGAAAATATGAAGATAAAGGGGTATCATTACGTTCTTTCTGTACAAACAACAATGCAGCATATGTTGCCGTTGAAGAAACGTATGGAGACCACAGTTACAATGGACATGCTAAGAAAGATGAATCGTTTAGGAATGATATGACAAATTTTGGTATTTTAATGGAAGTTCAAGGAATTGATAAGCCATTTGAATGGTCAAGAGATGTGGTTAAGAAATTACAGATAGATGGTACAGGATTATATTATAGTCCTACACGTAAACCCTCTACGACATCAGAAGGTGAAAATGTATCCGCTATCCAAGTAGATACATTACATAAAATAGCAAAATCAATGCAACCATACTTTATGTATGTATATGATTTTATAGAGGATATGAAAAAAGTATTCCCTACATTAAAAGACGATTGGGGTATTTACGTGCCCGAAGTAAAATATCTATCACCTGAGCCACTTGTCGATTATACCAATCTTGCTTTAACGAAGTATCCCAACGTTCATTTTGTTGGAGACGCTCTTTCTGCTAGAGGTATAACGGTAAGTGGTGCACAAGGGACATTAGTTGCTGAACAAATTTTATTGGATAATTAAATTAATTTACGTATATTAACACCATGAAGAAACAATCAACAGAGTGGCCTAAAAGCCAAAAGTTAAAAAAATTAGATGGTACCATTGCTTATATTTGGGATGGTAAGTTACATAATTGGGAAGGTCCCGCTTTGATACCTGAAGGAATTGATAGAAAAGGAGAATACTATTTATATGGTATCCCAATGTCAAAAGACGATTGGAAAGAAGCAATATCACAACAATCAGGATTGCCTTGGTATAAAAAACCTGCGGCAAAAGGTGCTAATCATAGAAACTAAAAAATATGAAAATAGGGTTATGTGGAACAATGAGTGTAGGTAAAACTACATTAGTAAATGCTTTAAAAGAATTAGAGCAATTTAAAGGATACAAGTTTGCAACAGAACGCAGTCAACATTTAATGTCTTTAGGTATTCCATTAAATACAGATTCAACATTAAAAGGACAAACAGTATTTTTAGCTGAACGTTGTGGTGAATTAATGCATGATAGTATTATTACAGATAGAACGATATTAGATGTAATGGCATTTACTATGAATGCTAAATCCATACCTTATCAAGATAAAGAAGCATTTGAAACATATGCTAGTGAATTTATTCGAGAATATGATTATATATTTTATATATCTCCTCACGGTTTAGACATAGAAGATAACGGGGTTAGGGAAACAGATGAACATTATAGGGATTTAATTGATTTTACTATTACATCTTTAATTAAAAGACATGGACATAAAGCAGGCAAAGTAGAAAAAATATCAGGGTCTACAGATGAACGAATTCAGCAAATATTAACTATTACAGGACTTTAACATATTTATAATAAAATCTAACTATAATATTATATAATGAAAAAATCAGCATTAAAAAACTATATTAAAGAAAATATATTATCTTCATTATCTGAAAATACTGAAGATGAAATTTCACAAACTAAAGATTTAACAGCAGCCGTTCAAGATCTAAAAAAAGCAAAAGATGAAGCTGGTATCGAAGAAGCTAATATTGGTTTAGCTGATTTAGAAGAAATGGGATATGAAGCTGGAGAAAAGTCATTTGATATGCATTTTGATAAATCTATCTTAAAAAATAGACCTGATACTAAGTCTTATACAAAAGGATTTGTTCAAGCCGTAATAGATAGTGCAGGTTCACTTGGTTTAAATGAAAATGAAGGTAGAACTAAAATGCCTACTCAAGACCAAGTAAATAAATTCTTTTCATTAACTCAAAATGAGATACATTATTTAAATTCTAAACCCGTAGCTGGTCAAGAAAAAACATTCAATGATACGGAAGTTGAACCTTGGGATGAATATGATTTATCTAATTGGAATTCTTTAGTTAAAAAAGCTAAAACTAAAGGTAAATCAATAGATGAAAATGAAGATAATGATACAGATAAAGATACAGAAAAAGACGCAGTTAAACTAGCAAAATCCGCTCGCGGTAAACATAAAAAATTAGACATCGCTGTTAAGGCATTAAAAGATATTACTACTGAGATGAAGTCTATAGCTCGTGAATATAGTAAAGCAGATGGAGTTGAAAAAGAAAAAATTAAAGACCAATTAAAAACTAAAACAGCTAAGAAAAAAGAACTAGAGTCTTTAGTAGCTAAATTAGAAAAGAATGTCGTATAATGTCATCTAAAGAAAGGTTTTTATATTTTGTAATAGTATTTTTTGGTGTCTACTATTTAGTTAGTATGTACTCCTCAAATGAGGAAGAATACATTACTGAGTATAATAGTAAAATAGAAGTCTTAAATGATAAAATAAATTCCTTACATGATATAAATGAGAACTTAACATCTGAGATTGATGAATTAACTACTCAAATATCAGTATTAGATCAAGAAATCATTAAGCAAGATAGTAAAATAGTTATATTAAAAAAACAAACAAATGAGAAAGTTAATAATGTTGATTCTTATGGGGATGATGAGCTTGAACAGTTTTTCACAGAACGTTATAGACAGTACCTCGATTCAATTAAAAAAACCAATAATTCGTCTAGTAATTAAGGATTTAATAAAGGGGGATAGTTTTAAAAAAGAATTAAGTTTAATTACCATTAAATACTCTTTACTAGAAAATAAAGTTGTATTAAAGGATAGTGTTATTGGTAATCTTAACTTTCAAATTAATAACTTTAATTCTATATTAAATACAAAGGGTTCCCAATTAGAATTTACTAAGCAACTAAATGATAAATTAAGACTTGAAATTAAAAAACATAGACTTAAAAATAAAATTCTAGGTGGCGCGGGTCTAATAGCACTCGGAGGCGTAATTCTTATATTAAAATAATCATGCCAGACTTAAAAAAAGTAATACGCCAAGAATATCTTAAATGTGCCCGAGACCCCATACATTTTATGCGTAAATACTGTTATATACAGCACCCACAACGTGGTCGCATACAATTCAACCTATACCCATTTCAAGAAAAAGTATTAACGTTATTTCAAAACAATGATTATAGCGCAATATTAAAATCTAGGCAATTAGGTATATCTACACTAACCGCTGGGTACTCTTTGTGGTTAATGACATTCCATAAAGATCGAAATGTATTAGCATTAGCAACTACACAAGCAACAGCAAGAAATCTTGTAACTAAAGTACAATTCATGTGGGAAAATTTACCTTCATGGCTTAAGGTAGATTCTGTTGAAAACAATAAACTATCCCTTAGATTTACCAATGGGTCAAAAATACAAGCAAAATCCTCAAATGCGGATGCTGCCCGTTCAGAAGCAGTATCTTTATTAATTATTGATGAAGCCGCCTTTATTGACAACATTGCTGAAACATGGGCCTCTGCCCAACAAACTCTAGCAACGGGTGGTGGTGCTATTGTATTATCCACCCCTTATGGTACAGGTAATTGGTTTCACCAAACATGGGTTAAAGCAGAATCCGGAGAAAATGATTTTTTACCTATTAAGTTGCCTTGGTATGTTCACCCTGAAAGAGATCAGGCATGGAGAGATGCTCAAGATAATTTATTAGGTGACCCTAGATTAGCAGCTCAAGAATGTGACTGTGATTTTAGTACATCCGGTGATATAGTATTTTATAATGAACATTTAGAATATTATGAAAAATCATTTGTTAAGGATCCTTTAGAACGTAGAGGTGCTGATCAGAATTTATGGGTTTGGGAAAATGCAGATTATTCTAGATCTTATATGGTTTTAGCAGATGTAGCTCGTGGTGATGGAAAAGATTTTTCTACTTGCCATGTAATGGATGTAGAAACTAATGTTCAAGTAGCAGAATATAAAGGTCAAATAGGTACTAAAGAATTTGGTCATTTATTAGTTGGATTAGCTACAGAATATAATGAAGCGTTATTAGTAATAGAAAATGCTAATATTGGTTGGGCAACAATACAGGTAGCAATAGATAGAAATTATTCTAACCTTTACTATTCACAACGGAGTGGAGAAGCCAATGCTAATTCGTATTTTGACCGATATCAGGACAATTCAAAAATGGTAGCTGGTTTTACAATGTCTTCTAAAACAAGACCTATGATAATAGGTAAATTTCAAGAATATATTGCTGATAAAGGGGTAACAATTAATTCTAGAAGATTAATAGAAGAAATGAAAGTTTTCATTTGGAAAAATGGAAAAGCAGAGGCACAATCGGGGTATAATGATGATTTAGTGATGGCTTTTGGAATGGGTATGTATGTTAGAGATACAGCATTAAAATTTAAACAAAGAGGAATCGATTTAACAAAACAGTCATTAAGTAATATGACAGTTAATCGAACACCATACCAAGGTGGTTATGGTGTTGGTGGGCAAGTTCAAAACCCATATAGCATGAAAAATGACCAAGGTGGAACAGAGGATATTAGTTGGTTACTATAACCATATTTATAAACAATAATTATATATTAGATGGCGGATAACAGTGTATTTACAAGATTAAAGAGATTATTTTCAACAGACGTAGTAATACGAAATGTAGGGGGTGACCAAGTAAAGACCATAGATTCGGGGCATATCCAATCTAGTGGTGAGTATGAAACTAATGCTTTAGTTGATAGATTCAATCGAGTCTATTCTTCAGCACCAACTTCACTATACGGGGCACAGTTTAATTTAAATTACCAATACTTAAGAACACAACTCTATTCAGAATATGATGTAATGGACCAAGATGCAATTATAGCATCCTCCCTTGACATTATAGCAGATGAGTCTACACTTAAAAATGACATGGGTGAAGTACTTCAAATTAGAAGTTCTAATGAGGATATACAGAAAATTCTGTATAACTTGTTCTATGACGTATTAAACGTAGAATTTAATCTATGGATGTGGGTTAGACAAATGTGTAAGTATGGTGATTTTTTCTTAAAATTAGAAATTGCTGAAACATTTGGTGTTTATAACGTAATACCCTATACCGCATACCATATTGAAAGAATTGAAGGACAAAATCCAAATAACCCTGCTGAAGTACAGTACAGGTGGAATCCTGAGGGGTTTGCTGGAGGTTCTAATAGTGGGGGTGGTTATACTGTACCTAATCAAGGAGGAGACAATAGAAGTGGTATAATATACGATAACTACGAAATGGCTCACTTTAGAATGGTAGGTGATGTTAATTATTTACCTTATGGTAGAGCTTATATAGAACCAGCAAGGAAACTATTTAAACAATATACGTTAATGGAAGACGCGATGCTAATTCATAGAATAGCTCGTGCCCCTGAAAAAAGAGTATTTTATGTAAACGTTGGAGCGATTCCACCTAATGAAGTAGAAGCATTTATGCAGAAAACTATCAATAACATGAAACGTACCCCAATGATGGATGAAAAAACGGGAGAGTATAACTTAAAATATAACATGCAAAACATGTTAGAAGATTTTTATATTCCTGTTCGTGGTAATGATAGTGCAACTAAGATTGATACAGCTCCTGGATTACAATATGATGGTATTGCTGATGTTGAATACTTAAGAGAAAAATTATTTGCTGCTTTAAAAGTACCTAAATCATTTATGGGTTATGGGGAAGGAGAAGCAGGTAAATCTACTTTAGCACAACAAGATATTAGATTTGCTCGTACTATAGACAGAATACAAAGAATATTATTATCAGAATTACAAAAAATAGCTTTAGTTCACTTATACACACAAGGGTATAGGGATGAAACTTTAACTAATTTTGAATTATCAATGACAACTCCTTCTATTATCTACGACCAGGAAAGAATTGAGTTAATGAAATCAAAATCTGAATTAGCCGGTACATTATTAGAACAAGGTTTAGTACCATCTGATTGGATCTACCACAATGTTTATCACTTTAGTGAAGACCAATATGATGAATATAGAGATATGGTTCGTGAAGATTCTAAACGTAAATTCAGAAATGATCAAATTCTAGCCGAAGGTAATGATCCTTTAGAAAGTGGTCAATCATATGGAACACCCCATGATTTAGCTTCATTATATGGTAAAGGCAGAACAATGTCTGATCCAGCTAACGTACCTGATGGGTATGCTGATGATTTAGATTTAGGTCGTCCTAAAGACGGAATTACAAATAGAGGAAAACAAGATAATAACTTTGGTAAAGATCCTTTAGGAGTTAAAACCATGAAAGATATAGAAAAACCAAAAGCTAGATTATCAGAATTTGAAGACCCTAAAATTACTTACTTAAAAAATAAGGATATCTTTAAAGGCTTAGACAAAAAACAACTAATATTTGAACAGGATAAAGCGGATTCTTCATTACTTGATGAATCTCGACTAAAATCTTAATATTTATAAATAAATATATTTTTGATGAAAATTAAACACTCAAAGTATAAAAATACAGGCATATTATTTGAATTGCTTGTTAGACAAATCACCGCTGATACTTTGTCAGGTAAGGACTCTCCTGCCATTGACTTATTAAAAGAATATTTTGTTAAAACAGAATTAGGCCGTGAATATAAATTATACGAATCAATATCAAAATCTAAAGTATTAACTGAATCTAGGGCTACAATGTATTTAGATACAACATTAAATAGCTCAAAAGCATTTAATAGAAGTATTCTAAAAAAACAAAAGTATAACTTAATTAATGAAATTAAAAAACATTATGATTTAAATACTTTTTTTGGATCACAAATTAAAAACTATAAAGAAATAGCAGCTTTATATACCTTGATTGAAGGTGTTAACTCTGAAGGTATTGTAGATAACGGACAGTTAATTAATAATAAAATTACATTATTAGAATATTTAACTAAAACCGAAATCAACAAAACTAAAAAAGAAACAGTACTAGCAGAATTTGCTACTTACGATAAAGATGTAAGAACTTTAACTTATAGAATATTACTAGAAAAATTTAATGAAAAATACGATGGTTTAAGTGTTGAACAAAAACAAGTACTTAAAGAATTCATATATTCAGTAGATTCTACCCCAGGTTTAAGAAATTTTTACAATTCTAAAGCAATAGAGCTTAAAAAAACATTAAATGCCTTAGCTGAAAATGTAAAGGACCAAGCAATAAAGATTAAAATTACAGAAGTTACTAAGTTTTTAACAAAATTAAGCAAAACCGATAAGGTAGATAATGATAATCTAGTTGATTTATTACAATATTACGAATTAGTAAGTGAAATTAAAACAGCAAATGGGGTACAAATATAAACTTAAAGAATTTGAGGTAGGGGATGTAAAAGTTGATAATGGTACTAAATCTACTGTTACAGATATTGACTCTACTACAGGTGCTATTTCTTGGTCTATCCAACAGATACCTAATATAGATAAATTAGTTGAAGATGTTGACGAATTAACATCCACAGCTAAAAAGGTATACCAAAAAGCAAAAGACGATAAAAAGTTTTTAGAGATATATCAAGAAGCTAGGTCATTAAGAAATGTAATTCGTACTCATGTTAGAAATAACTACCCAGATGACTATAAAAATGCAATGAGGGAAAATATGAACGAAGAAAGTTCTTCTGTTTATAATACGGTTGTTGATTTAATATTAAATGCAAAATCAAGATACCCAGTCTATTACAACACATCAAGAGGATGGGTTAATGTAGGTGGAACAGGATATCAAGGTGGAGATTTAGTTACTATATTTAAAGCAAAACAAGGACAATCAACAAACATTAAAAACGTATTTTATAAAGCAGCACAAACCCCTGATGAAACTAAAAAAGAAGTTGAAAGATTATCAAAAGGTAAGATTTCGGTTGATTTAGAAGGTAAAGGTCCTTCTGCAATTTTAAAATATAGTTTAAGAGAAGAAGAAGAAGAAGTAGAAGAAATGTCTACCTCAGGTGGAGCAGGTGGTTATTTAACACCATATGCTTTTAGAAAAAAAGGTGCTAAAGCTGATGATGAAGCATATACCGAATTAGGATATACTGTAGTGAAAGAAGATGAATCTCAGTATCCAAGCTTTGAAGTAGACCGGAACATAAAGTACGATGATATGAACATTACCAAAGGGTATTGGTCATATACCGGTAAAGAAAGTGCAGGTAGAGGAGTATATCTAAATGTAATGAACCAGCAAATGTTAGGTTTTAACAGAGAAGATATAAAAACTTTCCAAAAAAATCTACCAAACCATTTTAATATTATAGATGAATCAGCAGAACAACCTGGAGAAGATTTAGGACCTGGTCCTAAAGCAACAGAAGATGGCGTTAAAGATAATGCATATGTAAAGCAATTTAAATATAAATTAGTTCCTAAAAACAATGGCACCTTCGTTCAAAAGGGGTCAGGACTTGAAGTAAAAAAATTATATTAATATGTATAATTATAAATTGATAAGAGAAGACGAGGACAAGGCTAAACTAAAATTCCAAGAGGAAAGAGTTAATGCCTTTAATGAAATAGAAGATGAATTACAGTCTTTAATAAAACCATTAAGACAAGCAAAAATAGAAACTATAAAATATTATAGGGAAAACCCTAATAGTTATTCCGTAGTAACAGGTACAGATTTAATTAAGGATTTTATTAAGGACATTAAAACATTATTAGAAAAATAACAATATGAAAACACTACAAGAACAATACAATTTAATCCAAAAAGGTAAAGGCCGTAAGGATTTATTTTTAAAAGAAGCTAAAAGAACATTTCCGGATATGATATCTAATATTACTTCTTATAGTGATGCTGAAAAAATACTTAAAAGTAGAAGCATGATTAATGAAGAATTAGGAGGTATTGTTACTTTACAACCTTTAGTTCAATTAACATCAGAAGACTTCAACCCAAATAAACAAGCTTGGGAAAATAAGTATGAAGATTTTGTTAATGAAGAAAAGGCAAAATCATTAAGACCTATTATTAACAAGGATGAAAAATTTAATACAAAAAAAGAAGATGAGGCTATTAAAGCAGATGCTAAAGAAACCTCAAAAACAGTAATAAATACCCAAGATCATAATTACGACTATTCACCAAAAGAGGATAATATTAATAATGTTAATGCCCAAGAAATGATGAATGGTGTTTATTTTGAACTTAAAGAAGACCCCTCTTTATCATTAGAAAAGGCACAAGAAAAAGTAATCAAAAACCTAGCAAAAGACCCATTAACCTATGTTAAAAATGGTCAATTTGGAGTAGGTATAGGGTATACAGAAGCAGAAGTACAGGAAAATTCAGGTAAAACCTACGGAGGTAGCGGATATAGTGATAAATTAAAAAAAGGAGATACAAAAATGAAACCAATTAAAGAAAGTTTATTTAAAAAATTAATTAGAGAAGGATTAGGTGGTGTTGTAACATCAGGAAACCCAAATTCACTTGCCGCACAGTCAGGTAGAGAAATTAGAAAAATAATGGCTGAAGATGGATTCCAAGCTGATCAAGCCGGGTCTCAATATCATTCATCTTTATACGCTGAATCAAATAAAGAAGAAAAACTACCAATGGATGAAAAAGCAAAACCAGATTTTGCAGACATCGATGGTGATGGTGATAAAAAAGAACCAATGAAAAAAGCAGCTGCTGATAAAAAGAAAAAACCTAAAAAAGATTCAATAGATGCTAAATTAGCAGAAATTGGAGCTGAAGCAGAAGCTGTAAAAATGGAAGCTCAATTAGAATTTTTATCTAACCACATTAGTGAAAAACAAGATAGACTAACAGGAATTAATGAAGACGAAAATATGTTGGAATTAATGGATAAGTCTAAATTAAAAGAAATGGCTAAGGATATTAAGATGTTAGAGAAGAAAAAATCTCAAATGGAAAGAATATACGAAAAAACTTGTGGTAAAAGTTACTCACCAACAGAAATGGTGGATGAGGTAGAAGACATAGATGAAATGGACGCTGTAAGTTTTAATGATAAAAATAACCCAACACGTGGAGCAGCAGGTGAAAGAGATCCTAAAAAAGTAGGTACATCTACTTCATCATACTCAGTTAATGAAAGTGCAGCTGGAGGTTTAGAAGAAAAAAGCGTTGGAAAAAAGTTATTCCTAGCTTTTAAAAAAGAAGGATTAAAACCTCACTATATAGCAGATGTAAGAAAAGTCTCATCAGCTGATGGTGCAGGGCAAGATATAGTACACATTGAAATGGGAGAAGGGACAGTAATTGTTTCTGTAGACCCAGCAAGTGGTAACCAAGATAAAGTAGAAAAAGCTATAAAATCTCAAGGTCTTACAATAGCTAAAAAAGAAGATAATGTAGGTAGTTCTAAACTTACTGAATTTACTGTTAGTATTTAATAATAAAATATAAATGAAAAAATTATTAATAGAGACCCATACTATAAGCATATCCCCTTCTCAATTAACTGAAAGTGTTAATGCTGAAAATGGGAATATGATTGTTGAGGGGATATTAGCTACTTGTGAAGTTAAAAACGGTAACGGTAGATATTATTCTAAGGAATTATGGGAAAGAGAAATGGATAAATATTCTGAACTAATTGAACAAAGACGTTCAATGGGAGAATTGGACCACCCCGAATCACAAGTAGTAAATTTACAAAATGTATCACACATTATAAGCGGTTACAGGTGGGAAGGCAACGACATTATCGGTAAGATAGAGGTACTGCCAACTCCAGCTGGAAATATATTAAAAGCACTCGTAGGTAATGGTGTAACAGTAGGAGTATCATCTCGTGGTATGGGCTCATTAGAGGAAAATAGAGAAGGTGTAATGGAAGTTCAAGATGATTTTGAACTACTATGTTGGGACTTTGTTTCAACACCATCAAATCCTGGTTCCTACATGCATATGATTAAAGAAGGTATAGAAGCACCACAAAATAATTACACAAAAGTAAATAGTATAATACATGAAATCCTTTGTTCAAAAGGGTCATGTCCTATAACATAAACCACATTTCTTCGGACGCTACCGATGGATTAAAACATTAGACGCTCACTTGAGCGTCTTTTGTATTTTTAACAAAATCCCACATACGTATAACTGCAATGTGTCATGAGTATCTTATATGACACGAACAATTATTATTTCTATTACGGTTCTTAATAGCCGTATTTCACAAACTAAATTTTGGGATTATTATGACAAACAACAGAGATTTGTTAAAAGAAGCAATCGCCGATGCTAAATCAGTTAAAGAAACTGCCATCGAGAATGCGAAACTTGCCCTAGAGGAAGCTTTTACTCCTTACCTTAAAAATCAACTATCTGCTAAATTGCAGGAAATGGATGATGAAGAAGAGGTAAAAGAAGTAAAAAAATCCGACAAGGAAGAAGTTAAAGAAGTGGAAGCTAAAAAAGACGAAAAGATTGATGAAGAAATCAACCTTGACGAATTATTAGCTGAAATTGAGTTAGATGAAAATGCTAGAACTGACGCAGAAGAAGAAGGCTACAAAGATGGCCTGAAAGACGAGAAAGAAGATCTTGAAGAAGATGCTCGTACTGACGCAGAAGAAGAAGGCTACAAAGATGGAGAAGAGGACGAAAAAGAAGACATAGACGACGAGGAAATTGACCTTGAAGATATGTCAGAAGACGACCTTAAAGGATTCATCGAAGATGTTATTAAAGATATGGTAGCTGGTGGAGAAATTGAACCAGGTGACGAATTTGAAGAAGTTGAAGTTGAAGACGAAGACGTAGAAGTTGAAGTTGAAGACGAAGACGTAGATGTTGCTATTGAACTTGACGAAGATATGTCAGATTCAGATCAACGTAAAAAGTACAAGGACGAATCAAAACCAGAAGAAGAAACTGAAGCAGACCGTTTTAAAGAAGGAATGGATGTAGATGTAGATTTGGATGAAGATGCTAGAGTAAACGCGGCAGCAGGTGGATTAGAAAACATCGTAAACTCGTTAACTAAATTAGCAAAAGCAGCAGGGCCAGCAGCAGCAAAAGCAAAAGCAATGTTGCAGAGCTTAGCTCAATCAGCTCACTCTGTAAAAGAGGATGATGATTATGCTGAAATGGAAGAACTTAAACAAGAACTTCAAGAAGTTAATCTTTTAAATGCTAAGTTACTTTATACCAACAAAATCTTTAAAGCAAAAAACTTAACTGAAAGTAAAAAAGTTAAGGTATTAAAAGCATTTGACAAAGCAGTGGATGTTAATCAAGCAAAAACTATTTATGAAACATTAAGTGAAGGAATTGTAAACACAATGACAACTTCTAAGATTAGTGAATCAGTTAAAATGGGTGCTGCTTCAAAAGCTAGTGGTTTAGAACCAAAAGCAACAAAGCAACCAATTCTTGAATCAAATGAGGTATATGACCGTATGCGTAAGTTAGCGGGATTAATCTAAAAACAATTATTAAAATTTAAAAAACAAAAACATGAGCTTAAATTCATTATTAGAAAGCGCAAACCCATATCAGTCTATGCAGTCTGATGCGGCTAGATTATCTAGCAAATGGGAAAAAACAGGTCTTTTAGAAGGCTTAGGTGGTGCCAACAAAAACAACATGGGTATCATTTTAGAAAACCAAGCAAAACAATTAGTAGTAGAATCATCTAATACAGGTGGTGGTGCTGGAGCAGGATCGTTTACTTCACAAACTGGTGTTAACACTGGTGGACAGTGGGCAGGAGTTGCTTTACCATTGGTAAGAAAAGTATTTGGACAAATTGCAGCGAAAGAATTCGTTTCAGTTCAACCAATGAACTTACCTTCAGGTCTAGTATTTTTCTTAGATTTTCAATATGGAAGTGATAAAACACCTTTCGCAAAAGGATCTTCATTATATGGTAACTCATCAGCAGATACAGCACCTTTCGGTAACGTAGCAGAAGGTGGATTATATGGTGCAGGACGTTTTTCATATTCAATCGCTAATACACAGTCGTTAACAGTAGCAGGTACAATGACAGTTGCAGCAGCAACTTGGTCAGATGTTAATTTTGATTCAAATTATTCAGCTTCAATAGTAGCGGGTACTTATTCAAAAATTACAGTAGCAACTTCTTCATTAGAATTTGTAGATAAAGAAGGTGTTGCAGCATTTCAATTTTTCTCTGCATCAGTAGCTGGAGATGAGTATAAAGAATCAGCAGCAGGACAACAAGTAGCTGCTTTTACAAAATATGAAGGTGGTGCTAACATTACATTCGTAGTTGATAATACTAACTGGTCGGCAGGATATGCTACAGCAAACGCACAAGCAGTTGTTGTTTACCAAATCCAACCAACTGATAGAGATAGAGGAGATTTCGAAGATGGTAACCCACTTCCAAATGGTGAAAACTCACCTTCAATTACAATTCCAGAAATCAATGTACAGATGAAATCATCTGCAATCGTTGCTAAAACTAGAAAATTGAAAGCAGTTTGGACACCAGAATTTGCACAGGATTTAAATGCATACCATGCATTAGATGCTGAAGCTGAATTAACTTCAATCTTAAGCGAGTATATTTCATTAGAAATTGATATGGAAATTCTTGGTATGTTAATTGACAATGCTGCCGCAGGAACGGAAGTATGGTCTGCTATCAACAACCAATCTATTACAGTTGCTGGAGGAATACAACCATCATTAGGTTTTTACAATTCTCAAGGACAATGGTTCCAAACATTAGGAACTAAAATCCAAAAATTAAGTAATATTATTCACCAGAAAACATTAAGAGGTGGTGCAAACTTCCTAGTATGTTCTCCAGCTGTAGGAACGATCATGGAATCAATTCCAGGATTTGCTGCTGATACTGATGGTGATGCTTCTAAAGCTTCTTACGCATTTGGTGTACAGAAAGTTGGTCAATTAAATGGACGTTACAAAGTGTACAAAAATCCATATATGACTGAAAACACGATCCTATTAGGATTCAGAGGTGCTCAATTCTTGGAAACAGGTGCAGTATTTGCTCCATACATTCCATTAATCATGACTCCATTAATTTATGACCCAGAAACTTTCACACCGAGAAAAGGTTTACTTACTCGTTATGCTAAGAAAATGGTTCGTCCAGAATTTTATGGAAAAATCCTTGTAAGTGGTTTAGATTCTCTATAATTTATAGAATTAAAATCAAATACATATTTATTAAAACCCGGCTTAGGTCGGGTTTTTTTATCTGTTTCATATTTATGATAAACCAAAACGTTATTATATGCCAAAGAAACACCACACGGATGATGTATTCGTTCAAAAAAGAAGACCAAAAAATCCAATTAAATTTAACGTACAGCTTAATGATGAACAAAAAGAAGCTAAATCAAAAATTATAGATTCACCAATAACGGTAATTAAAGGAATGGCGGGTTCAGGAAAAACCCTAGTTGCGACACAAGTAGCATTAGATATGTTATTTACAAAACAGGTAGATAAGATTGTTATAACAAGACCTACAGTGTCTAAAGAGGATATAGGTTTCTTACCAGGAGATATTAAAGAAAAAATGGATCCATGGTTAGCACCAATCTATCACAACCTTAATATGCTTTATAATAAGGATAAAATACAGAAATTACTAGATGATGAAATTATAGAAGTGGTTCCTTTTGCATTCTTAAGAGGTAGAACATTCTTAGATGCATTTGTTATAGTAGATGAAGCTCAAAATGTTACACATACACAAATGGAAACCGTAATTGGAAGATTAGGTAAAGGTTCTAAAATGGTGATATGTGGTGATATGGCTCAAATCGATTTAAAAGATAAACGAGAAACTGGTTTTTCATTTCTATCTAGAATAGAAGAAAATGTAGAAGGATTTAGAACCTCTACTCTATTAAAAAACCATAGACATGAAATAGTTTCACCTATCCTTAAGGTTTATCAAACCTTTAGAGATTAACGAACTTTTTTCATATTTATAAACATATAACACATATCAATAGCTTAAAAAACATAATATGAACATACCAATATGGGGCGGGACAAGTACATATACACCAGACTCTGATGAAACCCCCTTTGGGTTTTATGATGCTAACACTAACTTTGTAAGTGATGCTCCAAAAGTAGCAGATTTTTGTGCTAGAAGATTAGGTTACCCTTTAGTAGATATCGAACTCCAATCAGGATCGTTTTTTACTGCCTTTGAGGAGGCTGTAACCACATATGGTAACGAGATTTACGCATATAAAATACGAGATAATCAATTATCCCTTGAGGGACTACCAACCGCATCAAACTTAAATACTGCGCTTATAACACCGAGTTTTGAACCAATAGTTAGACTATCAGAACAATATGGAGAAGAAGCAGGTAGTGGGGGTAATGTAACCTATTATTCAGGTTCGTTTGCTTTAACCTCTAGTATTCAAGATTATTCTTTTGCACAATTTATGGTTGATAATGACCTTACAGGATCTGATTATATTCATGGGTTAGAAGTAAAAAGAGTATTTTACGAAAATCCTTACCCGGCAGCAGGTCGCATGTTAGGTGCAGGTGATGGTTTTGGTTTTGGTGGAGTAATGGCTGCTGGTATAATGGGTATAGGAGGATTTGGTGCTGAAGGAGGATACTTAATGGCTCCTTTAAACTATGAAATTGCAGTTATCCAACAAATTGAAATGAGTGAAACTATTAGAAGAAATAACTACTCATTTGAAATTCGAAACGACCAATTAAGGGTATTTCCAATTCCAAACCATACTAATTTTGATGTAAACACACCACCTAGAATATGGTTCGAGTACATCTTAAGAGATGAAAGAATAGCAAGTTCGGTAATGCAAACACCAGGGAATGTTACTAACGTGTCAAACGCACCTTATGGTAACCCTAATTATAATGAAATTAATAGTGTAGGACGTCAATGGATATTTGAATACACATTATCATTATCTAAAGAGATGCTAGGATATGTAAGGGGTAAATATGGTAGTATACCAATCCCAAATGCTGATGTTGTTCTAAATCAATCAGATTTAATAGCAGCAGCAACAGCAGAAAAAACATCATTGATAGAAAGATTAAGAACTTATTTAGATGAAACCTCAAGAATGTCTGCTTTAGAAAGAAGAGCTAAAGAAGGAGAATCCAAAATGCAGGAACTACAGAAGGTTCCATATACAATTTATATCGCGTAATATGGCAATGTACACTAGACAAAGGGATGTTTCTCTTATGCGAAAGTTTAATAGAGAATTGATGGGTAATATTATTACCCAACAGTGTGCCTTATACCAATTTAAATTAGAAGAAACTAAAGTAAACATCTATGGCGAAGCAGCTGAAGAAAAATACTACAATGGTCCTTTTTTATTCAATGTTTTGATAGATAGGGGTGACCAACAGTATGCTGAAAGTGGAGAAGGGGTACAATTTGAACAGGGCATTAACTTTAATTTCTTTAGAGATGATTTAGTTGAAAAAGACGTAGTCCCCCGAGTAGGTGATATCGTTTTATATGAAGCTAAATATTATGGGGTACAGAGCACAATTGCCAACCAATATTGGGGTGGTAAAAATCCTGATTACCCTAATAATGATTCAGATGGTACACCAAACCCACTAAATCCTGGATTACATCAATTTGGTAACAATATTTCAATATTAGTATCAACGTATTATATTCCTGCAGATAAAGCAGCAATCTCACCATATATAGAAAGAATGTAATGGCAAAACCTAGAAAACCAGTACCAAAAACCCAACGTGCAATTAGTAAGGGGGAACAAACTGCCTTTGAAGGCATAGAAGGCAGAGGAGAACAAGGTAACCCTAATTCTGCAATTGTACCATCAAATCCAAATTACACAGAAACGGGCATTGACTTTAATAGGTCTAAGCAGATGAGTTTTAAAGGTGATGATACAAAACAATATTCTGTCGGCATACAGGATTTAGATGAAGCGGTATTTTATTATTTTAACAATATGATAAAACCTTTTGTTTATCAAAATGGTGAACGAAGAGAAGTACCCGTAATATATGGTGCACCTGAAAGATGGAAATCTTTCCAACGTGATGGGTATTATAGAGATAAAGCAGGAGCAATTATGCTTCCTATTATAGTAATTAAGAGGGACTCGTTAACAAAAGACAGGTCAGTAGCAAATAAATTAGATGCAAACCAACCTAACTTATATGGGGTTTGGTCTAAACAATTTAGCCCAAAAAACTTCTATAGTAACTTTGGAACTTTAAATAACAGGAAACCAGTTGAAAAATATCATGTAGTAGCCCAACCAGACTATGTTAATTTAGAATATAGTGTATTAGTTCAAACTTACTATATGGAACAATTAAATAAAATAATTGAATCATGTGAATACGCTTCAGATGCATATTGGGGTAATCCTGAAAGATTCCAATTTAGGGCTTTTATAGATAGTTTTAGTACATCAACTGAACTAACACAGGGTAAGGATCGATTAGTAAAAGGAACATTTAATATTAGAATGAGAGGGTACATACTACCCGACACAATTCAAAAAGAATTAAATTCTACTAAAATATACAATTCCAAAGCAAAAATAAGTATTACTACAGAGGCAGTTGTTAATTTAAACGATACTGAAACAATATCAAATCCTACAAACGATGGACGTACAAGAATGTAATTTTGATAATTTTTCTACATA
>Ga0307986_10001322_pt1 | contig 18017 bp, 13 predicted proteins | sample EllFjometageno82_FD_203170 | JGI IMG/M metagenome (GOLD analysis project Ga0307986, IMG submission 203170) | Marine microbial communities from Ellis Fjord, Antarctic Ocean - #82 | ecosystem: Environmental > Aquatic > Marine > Unclassified | place: Southern Ocean | collected 2014-10-09
AAAAAAAAAAATATGAAATATATATTTTTAATACTGTACAATTTTATAGAAAACTTTTTACATTTAAAAAGAATAAAATTTTTCTTAAAGCATGAAGTTTTAATGAAAAAGCCCATTATATTTGATGTAGGTTCTCATGAAGGGAAAATAACTTCACTCCTAAATGACCTATACAAAAATTCGAAAATATATTCTTTTGAGCCAAATAGAAAATTAATTGAAAAAATAAAAAAAAATTTTAAAAAAAATGTAGTTTTTTTTAATTATGCTCTTGGCAGCAAAAATAAAGAAGAAAAAATCAGCATAAACACTTTGGATTTAACCAGTTCATTATCTAAAATAAATAAAAATTCGATTTATTTTAAGTTTAAAAAAATAATATTAGGCTCAAATAAAAATAACTACATTCAAAAAGTGAAAATGACAACGCTAGATTATTTTTGTGCAAAAAAAAAAATAAAAAAAATAGATTTAATTAAAATAGATGTAGAGGGCTATGAACAAAACGTTTTAGTCGGTGCGACAAAAACAATGCGAAACATCAAATATATAATAATAGAAATCCAAAAAAATAGTATGTACAAAGATTATTCTAAAAAAAAAATTGAATCTATTCTTAAAAAAAATAACTTTTATTTAGTAAAAAAATTTAATTTTCCATTTATGTTTTTTGAAGATAGGATATATAAAAATAAAAAATTTAATTAGAACTTTTTATCAATTTTTATCTAAAATATTTCTTTATTTTTCTATTGTTGATTAGCCATTCATGAACATCTTTTAAAATATTATCTATATTTTTTAGGGGCTTCCAATTATAGAAATTATTTATTTTCCTATTGTTTGTTACATAATAAGGAATATCAAACTTTGAAGTTTTTTTTATTTTCATAAATTTTAGTTTGTTACCAGTTAACTTTTCACATTTATGTGTTAATTGTTTTAATGAAATTGAATTTTTTAAACCTCCACCAATATTAAAAGTATTATTAAATTTTTTATTGAGGTTTAGAATCTGTAAATAAATAATATTACTAACATCATCGATATGAATTACGTCTCTGATCTGATTACCATGGCCACCAAACCCTATATACGAAAGTTTATTTTTAAACAAATGTCTTGCAACCCAGAGAGACATAAAGCCCTGATCTTGTTTTCCAAATTGCCATGGCCCAGCTATAACGCCGAATCTATTTATAATATATTTAATATTATCGCTGTAACTATACTCTTTAATTAAATATTCAGAAGATAATTTACTAAATCCATAAAGAGATTTAGGTGAATTAGTTTCAAAGTTTTCATCAATAGTATATTTTGTATTTACTTTATTTATAATATTTTTTTGTTTTATTAATTTTCTTAAACTATCTATAGAGTAAACTCTACTCGTCGACAAAAAAAGTATTTTAGATTTATCTTTTTTACATTTTTTTAAAATATTAAATGTTCCAAAAAGATTTGTACTAATTACTCTATCTGGTTCTTTATCAGATGCCTCAATAGCTGGTTCCGCACAACAGTCTATTATTAAGTCAAATTTAGGTAGTCTAGAAACTTTATTGTAATCCTGAATATTTATTTTATAATTAGTTATTTTAATTTTTTTTAATCTAATTTGGTTTACTTTAGATCCATTTCTAAAAAGATTATCCAGACTAGAGATTTTAGAATTTTTTAACCTTTTTTTTAAATAAATGGCTAAATTTGATCCAACAAAACCACATCCACCTGTTATTAATATCCTCATATATATAAAAATATTATATTAAATAAAAACATTATGATTTCTATATTAATACCTTTAAGAAATGAGTACGAAAATTTGGATGAGATTGAAAGAATTTTTAAAGATAATTTTTATCAAATTACACACGAAGTTATCTTAATAAACGATTATAGTACTGACAATACTCTAGGCAAAGCCAAAGAAATTGCAGAAAAAAACAAAAATTTTGTTGTATTGAACAATCAAAAAGAGGGACTCGGCGGGGCAATTAACCTTGGTATAGAAGAAGCAAATGGTAAGTTTGTTTGCATTATGATGGCAGATCTATCTGATGATATTAATGATCTAAAAAAATATTATAAGTTAATGGAAGAAAATAGTTACGACGCTATATTTGGATCAAGGTTTACAAGAGATTCAATAGTCGATGGATACCCAATAAAAAAATTAATATTAAATAGAATATTTAATTTCTTTGTTAGTTTAATTTTTTTAAATAAATATAACGATTATACGAATGCATTTAAAATATATAAAGCTTCAATGATAAAAAACTTTACTCCTTTAACCTCCGAAAGCTTTAATGTATTTTTGGAATTACCACTTAAAGTGATTTCAAGAAAGTATAAATTTACAACAATACCAATTAATTGGAGAACAAGAAAAAAAGGTGAAGCAAAATTTAAGATTAAAGAACTAAGATCAAAATATTTATTTACTTTGATTTACTGTTTTATTGAAAAAATTCTGTTAAACAAAAAAAAATAAAATGAAACTGTCTCTTCAAAAAAGTGCAATTATTTTTATTTTATTAATTTTATTTATTTTATTAATACTATCTCTAGTATTATAAATAAGTAAAAAATAAAATAACTGCACCTAAAATAATTCGATAAATTACAAAAACAGTTAAGCTGAATTTTTGTAAAAATTTTATAAAGAATTTAATAGTTAAATAAGAGAAAATAAAAGAAAAAAACATACCCAAGAAGTTTATAATAGAAAATTCAAAATTATTTTCAATATATAAGTTTTTTAAATTAAAAACACTGACTACTAACAAGATAGGAACAGACATTAAAAAAGAAATCTTTACAGAATCTACTCTGTTAAAATTAAAATATCTTGCACCTGTCAAAACTATACCCGACCTACTTACACCTGGGACTAATGATAAAATTTGAAACAAACCAATATAAACAGCAGTCTTTAAATTATAATTACTTTTAATTGATTTTGTTTTTTTTCTTAAGTCACTAAAATAAAGTAAAACACCAAAAATAATAGTCATCCATCCTATTAATTTATAATTTCTTAAGTAGTCAATTATAGAATAATAAACTAGAAAATATGCAACAATCATTGTTGGTACAGAACTAATCAATATCTTTAAAAATGTATTTTTATTTTTTGTAAAATTAATAATATCTTTTTTAAAATAAATTATTATTGCTAGCAGAGAACCTATATGTAGACTGACATCTAAAGTTAAAGTTGAATTATTAAAACTAAAATATTTAGAAATTAAAATTAAGTGCGCGGAAGAACTGATTGGAATAAATTCAGTAATTCCCTGAACTATGGATAGAATTACCACTTCAATCATTTAAGTTTTATAATCCTTTTTAATTTTATTGATATGCATATTTGATATGCAAAAAAAACATAGAGAAAGTATGATTTAATCTAAGTTTATGTCAATATTATTTACCTTTAAAAATTCATTAGGTCAGTATTATGAGGTAAGTTAGATAAAGTTATGAAAAAAAAAATGCTTCAATTTGTTAGTTTAGATCAAATCACTCCAGATAAAAGAAATACTGGAGAGAGAAGAGGAGACTTTCATGAAATTTACAAAGATTATATTAAAGATAAAGCAGAACAACAATCAAGCAGATGCTCTCAATGTGGAGTTCCATTTTGTCAAGTTCATTGCCCTCTTCATAACAATATTCCGGATTGGTTAAAACTAACCGCTGAAGGAAGACTACAAGAAGCTTATGAGCTTTCACAGAGCACAAACAATATGCCGGAAGTATGTGGAAGAATTTGTCCGCAGGATAGACTTTGTGAAGGAAATTGCGTTATAGAGCAATCTGGTCATGGCACTGTTACGATAGGTTCAATCGAAAAATATATTACAGATACAGCTTGGGAAAATAATTGGGTTAAACCAATAAAAGTAAAAAAAGAAATCAATCAATCAATAGGAATTATAGGTGCAGGGCCAGCTGGATTAGCATGCGCAGAAGAATTAAGAAAATTTGGCTATCAGATAACAGTATATGATAGATACGACAGACCAGGTGGTTTGTTAATTTATGGAATACCAAATTTTAAACTAGAAAAATTTGTCGTTGAAAGACGCACAAAACTTATAAAAGATAGTGGTATTAAATTTGTTCAAAATTTTGAGATAGGTAAAGATAAAAGTTTACACGAATTAAAAAAAAACCATAATGCAGTTTTAATTGCTACAGGCGTTTATAAGTCTAGAGAAATAGATATTCCAGGCACTAATTTAAAAAATATTTTTCCTGCAATGCAATTTTTAACTGCCTCAAACAGAAAAGGCTTAGGAGACAAAGTTGAACTATTTGATGATGGCACTTTAAACGCGCAAGATAAAGATGTTGTTGTGATAGGTGGAGGAGACACAGCAATGGACTGCGTTAGAACAGCAATTCGACAAGAAGCAAAATCAGTCAAATGTCTTTATAGAAGAGATAAGGAAAATATGCCTGGCTCTGCAAGAGAAGTAGCTAATGCTATCGAAGAAGGTGTGGAATTTATATGGTTAACTGCAGCAAAAAAATTTATTGGAGATGAGACAATCAAAGAAGTGCAGGTAGATAAAATGAAACTTGGACTAGCCGATGCATCTGGAAGAAAAAAACCAGAGATTGAAGAAAACTCTGAATATAATATTAAAGCTGATATTGTAATTAAGTCTCTAGGTTTTGATCCTGAAAATCTTCCTGAGCTTTTTTCTACACCAGAATTATTAGTTTCTAGGTGGGGAACAATAAAAATAGACCTAGATACCATGCAAACTAATATTGATGGTGTTTTTGCTGCTGGCGACATTGTAAGAGGAGCTTCTTTGGTTGTTTGGGCTATAAAAGATGGAAGAGATGCTGCGGAAAATATTAATAAATATCTAAAAGAAAAAGCTATAGAAAAAAGTAAAACAAAAGCAGCGTAGATATAATGAATAACTACAAAAAGTATTTAAAAAATAAAAAACATTTACAAGACAACTTAGCTTACGATCCAAGCTTTGAACATGATGCTTGCGGTGTTGGTCTAGTAGCTTCAACAGACGGTAAAAAATCTAGGAAGATTGTTGAATATGGAATCGAAGCATTAAAAGCTATTTGGCACCGAGGTGCAGTAGATGCCGATGGCAAATCCGGGGATGGTGCAGGAATACAGCTTGAGATCTCACCTAATTTTTTTAAAGAGAAAATTTCAGCAACAGGTCATACGCATGAAGAATCTAAAAGAATATGTGTTGGAATGATTTTTCTACCCAAAACAAACTACGGAGATCAAGAAAAATGTAGAGAAATAATAGAGTCAGTACTATTAGAGGAAAACTTTTATATCTATGGATGGAGACAAGTGCCAGTGAATCCTAAAGTTTTAGGACAAACCGCAGATCAAAATAGACCTGAAATAACTCAAGTACTTTTTAGAAAAAATGAGGAATTAGAGACTAATGATTTGGAAAGAGAGTTATTTGTTTCAAGAAAAAAAATTGAAAACAAAGCTAGAGAGAATCAACTAAAAGACTTTTATATTTGCTCATTTAGCTCAAGATCAATTGTTTATAAAGGTATGTTTTTAGCGGAAGCTATTGATGATTTTTATCCAGACTTAAAAGATAAAAATTTCACATCTAGATTTGCTATTTTTCACCAAAGGTATTCTACAAATACATTTCCTAGTTGGGATCTTGCACAACCATTTCGAGCTTTAGCGCATAATGGAGAAATAAATACTGTTCGAGGAAATACTAATTGGATGAAAATTCATGAGCAAGATATGTCAAGCTCGCTATTTAAAAGTGTTGAAGATTTAAAACCTGTGGTTACTCCAGGAATTTCAGATTCTGGTGCGTTAGACAACGTATTTGAATTGTTAACTCATTCAGGAAAATTAGCACCTCTTATAAAACTCATGATGATTCCAGATGCTTGGTCTAAAAGAAGCAAAACTGTTCCTAAAAATCATCAAGATTTATTTAATTTTTTAAACAGTTCTATTGAACCCTGGGATGGTCCTGCTGCTATATGTGCAACCGACGCGAAATGGGTTTTAGCTGCAACTGACAGAAATGGTCTAAGACCTTTAAGGTATACAATTACCTCAGACAATTTATTTTTTGCTGGCTCAGAATCTGGAATGATTAAAATTCCTGAAGAAAAAATTGTAAAAAAAGGAAAACTAGGGCCTGGTCAAATTATTGCGATTGATTTAAAATTAGGAAAACTTTATAACGACAAAGAAATTAAAGATTATATTGCTAAAGACTACAAAAAATACAATAAGCAAATTATTGATTTAGATAAAAAAATTTCAGTAGAAAAAGAAAAATCTGAATTTTCATTAGATGAATTAAAAAGAAGACAATACTTAGCGGGATTAAGCATTGAAGACCTTGAATTAATTTTACACCCAATGGCAGAAGATGGGAAAGAAGCCGTAGGTTCTATGGGTGACGATACACCGGCAGCCGTTTTATCTAGTTATTACAGGCCTATTTCTCACTATTTCAGACAAAATTTTAGCCAAGTTACCAACCCTCCAATTGATTCTTTGCGAGAAAATAAAGTGATGAGTTTAAAAACTAGGTTTGGAAACCTAGGAAATATTTTAGATTTTGATAATTTAACTGAAGATAATATTTATGTATTAGAGAGCCCAATCTTAACTAATTCTCAGTTTAAAAGATTTAAGAGTATTTTTAAAAATAAAGTTAGACTTATTGATTGTACATTTGATGTTAATTTTCCATTAAAAGATAGAATAGAGGAGATTAGAGATGAAGCCGAAACAGCAGTACGAGAAGGTAGTAACAATTTAATTTTATCGGACAAAAAAATAAATACATCTCGAGCCAGCATACCATCAGTTTTAGCTGTTGGTGCTGTTCACTCACATTTAGTTAAATTAGGTTTAAGAGGGTACTGTTCAATTAATGTTGAAAGTTCAGATACTCTAGACACACATTCCTTTGCAGTTTTGATCGGTGTTGGAGCCACAACAATTAACCCTTATTTAGCTATAGATAGTATTTATGAGAGATTTCAGAAAAAATTATTTAGCAATGGGGACTTTGAGAGGTGTGTAGCTAAGTTTAAAAAATCTATAGACGACGGTTTGTTAAAAATTATGTCTAAGATGGGCATATCTGTAATTAGTTCTTATAGAGGAGGGTGTAATTTTGAAGCGGTAGGACTAAGTCGAGCCATCGCGGCTGATTACTTTCCAGGTATGAGTTCACGTATTTCAGGAATAGGTATCGCTGGTATTGAAAAAAAAATTAAAGAACATCATAAAAAATTTATCTCAAGTAATATCATCGCTCTTCCTATAGGAGGTATATACCGATACAGAAAAACGGGAGAAGAACATCAATTTCAAGGAAACTTAATTCATATTCTCCAACATGCTGTAGGCACCGGTTCCTATGATCAGTATAAAAAATATTCAAAAGGAATTCACAACCTTCCACCTGTCAGTCTTAGAGACTTATTAGATTTTAAAAAAAATAATGAACCAATAAATATTGATAAAGTAGAGTCATTAGATCAAATACTAAAAAGGTTTGGTAGTGGAAGCATGTCCCATGGAGCATTGTCATCAGAAGCACACGAAACTTTAGCAATGGGAATGAATAGAATTAAAGGTGCATCTTGTAGCGGAGAAGGAGGAGAAGACGCAAGACGTTTTAATAAATTACCAAATGGCGACACAGCAAACTCCAGAATAAAACAAGTAGCCTCCGCAAGATTTGGCGTGACTACTGATTATTTAAATAATTGCAATGAAATAGAAATTAAAATTGCCCAAGGTGCTAAACCAGGTGAAGGTGGACAGTTACCAGGATTTAAAGTTAATGATGAAATTGCAAGATTAAGACATTCAACTCCTGGGGTGACTTTAATCTCGCCACCACCTCATCATGATATTTATTCTATTGAGGATTTAGCTCAGCTAATTTATGATTTAAAACAAATTAATCCAAAAGCTAGAGTGGGTGTTAAATTAGTGGCCTCAACCGGAATTGGTACAATCGCCGCTGGTGTAGCAAAAGCCAAAGCAGACGTTATTTTAATTTCAGGTCATTCAGGCGGTACAGGAGCAAGTCCACAGACTAGTATCAAATATGCTGGTATTCCATGGGAGATGGGATTAACAGAAGCAAATCAAATCCTAACACTCAGTAAATTAAGACATAAAGTAACTTTAAGAACCGATGGAGGTCTTAAAACTGGAAGAGATATAGTTATGGCCGCTATGATGGGAGCGGAAGAATATGGCATGGGAACGTCATCTTTAATTGCCATGGGTTGTATTATGGTTAGACAGTGTCATTCAAACACTTGTCCAGTTGGAGTTTGTAGCCAAGATAAATTGTTAAGAGAAAAATTTAACGGAACACCAGAAAAAGTTGTAAATTTTTTTACATTTGTGGCAACTGAAGTTAGAGAGATTTTAGCGTCACTAGGTTATAAATCTATAAATGAAATAATTGGAAGAACTGATCTTCTAACTCAAGTTAATAAAGGTTCACCTAATCTTGACGATCTAGATTTAAATCCTTTACTTGTTCAAGCGGACCCAGGAGACAACCCACGATATTGCAAAGACGTTTCAATTAATGCTGTACCAGACACATTAGACGAAAAAATCTGGTCAGATATTAAAGATAAAATAAATAATAAGGATAAATTTAGTTTTGACTATAACATTGAAAATACCCACAGATCAGTTGGGACAAGGCTTTCTCATCATTTATACAAAACTTTTGGCAACAATAAGTTAAATGATGATTCAATTTCAATTAAACTTAACGGCTCTGCTGGGCAGTCCCTAGGGGCTTTTTTAATTAAAGGGTTAAAAATAATAGTTGAAGGTGACTCTAACGATTATGTTGGAAAAGGTCTTTCAGGTGGAACAATAATTATACGCCCATCTAACAAAAGCAGTTTAGTTTCTAATGAGAATATAATTATAGGAAATACAGTTTTGTATGGAGCGACCTCAGGAAAGCTATTTGCATCAGGGCAAGCGGGTGAAAGATTCGCGGTCAGAAATTCAGGAAGCTTAGCGATTGTAGAAGGATGTGGAGCCCATGGATGTGAATATATGACAGGAGGTACTACAATAATACTTGGTCAAATTGGAGATAACTTTGGCGCAGGTATGACCGGTGGAATATCTTTTGTTTATGATACTAAAAATAATTTTGAAGATTTTGTTAATTCTACATCAATCATTTGGCAAAAGGTTGAAACTAGTTATTGGAAGGATTTTTTAAAAAAAAACCTTAGAGATTTTTTTAAAGAAACAAATTCCAAAATTGCTAAGAAAATATTAGATAATTATGAAGAAGAGATTTTAAATTTCAAACAAATTTGTCCAATAGAAATGCTCGATAAACTTGATAATCCTATTACATTAAAGAATACCATCAAGAAAGTAAGTTAGATGGAAAAAATTAACATATTTTGCTTTGGCTTTGGCCAGGTTGCAAAAAATTTTATAAAAAAGATTAATTCTAAAAATACAGATATTTGCTTAACGATTACCTCTAGAAAAAATTCGGGTAAAAAGGTCTTTGATGGAATTAAATATGAAAGTTTTCAATTTTCAGAAGATAGCTTTGACAAAAATTTAATCAAATATCTTGAGTCGTCAAACTATATATTAGTGTCTATAGCTCCCGTTGATGGAGAAGACATTGTTATAAAAAATTTTCATAATATTCTAAAAGTAAAAAAATTTAAGTGGCTTACTTATTTATCTGCAACAAGTGTTTATGGTAATCACGATGGAGAATGGGTGGATGAAAAAAGCGAAACTAATCCGACATCAACTACTGGAACATATAGATTAAAAGCAGAAAGGTCTTGGATGGATTTAGCTGAAAAGCAAAGTTTACCTCTTCAAATCTTTAGATTGTCTGGTATTTATTCTAATGAGAAAAATGTTCTAAGAAGGCTTAAAGCTGGTGAAGCGAAAATAATAAAAAAAGAAAATCAATTTTTTTCAAGAATAAATGTGGAAGATGTTGCTGAAATTTTATTTAAATCTTTAGAACAATTTAAAGCTAAAGAAATTTATAATATTTCAGACGATAAGCCAGCTTCATCTGAAGAAGTAATTTTATATGGATCTAAACTATTAAATTTAGAGCCACCTGCAATAGTTGAACTAAAGTCTATAGAAAGTGAAATGGCTAGAAATTTTTATAAAGACTCTAAGAAAGTTAATAATAAAAAAATGAAAGAAATTTTTAATTACAAGTTGAAATATCCAACTTACGTTGAGGGACTAAACTATATCTTTTACAATATTATTTAATTCTTCAATTATTTTTTTTAAGGGTTTTTTATCTGATAAACTGTGGTCTCCTTTTTTAATTACTATAAGTTTTTTTTTTGCATTTGGAAATAGTAAAAGAACTTTCCTAGAAAATGACACTGGAACTACTTCATCATTTTTACCGTGAACCATAGTGACACAAATTTTAGAATTAATTTTTTTTGATAAAACTTTATTTTTCCTTCCATCTTTTATCAGTTGATAAGTGACAGGATATTCGTACTGCTTTTGTTGAAATTTTGACTGATCACGTTTAATAATACTTATACCTTTTTGTTTAATTTCTTTTTTTACTTTTTTGGTAAATTTTTTCCACATTAGTCTTTCAAGAAATTCGGGAGCAGAGCCTATGCCCATAAAACCTAAAATTTGATTCTTAAAATATTTAAATTGATTCAGAGAAATCCATGCCCCCATACTAGATCCAATCAAAATAAAATTATTTTTTTTAACAATTTTTTTTATTGAATTTTTAGCATCGTTAGACCATTCACTTATATTTCCTCTAGTAAACTCTCCAGATGATTTACCATGACCAGAGTACTCTATTGCTAAAAAACCTAATTTATTTTTAATAGCATACTTTTTAAAAGCTTTTGGTTTTTCACCGTCAATATCAGACATAAAGCCTGGAAGAAAAATTATATATATTTTTTTTTTATAATAATTATCGATATATCTAAGCTTTTTGGACTTGGAGACTTTAATATATTTAAATTTTTTCACTATTTTTTTATGTCAGGTTATAAATTTAATTTGTTAATATATAATATTAGTTATGACAAATAAAATAAAAATTCTTCAAGTTATACCTAAGTTGGGCTTTGGAGGAGCTGAAACAGGCTGTTACGATCTTGCACATTATTTAGCTGAGCAGAATTGTAAATCATTTTTAATTACTAGCGGTGGTCAACTTTTAAAATATGTTAGAAGAGATAAAGTAAAAATAATACGTTTACCAGTTCACTCAAAAAATCCAATAATTATTTTTTTTAATTTTATAATTATTTTTTTAATATTATGGATATTTAAAATTGATATAGTACATGCTCGAAGCCGTGCTCCTGCTTGGTCTTGTTTGTTGGCTTGTTTTTTTTCAGGAAAAAAATTTGTAACAACTTTTCACGGAACTTATAATTTTTCCAGCAAACTTAAGCAATTTTATAATAGTGTCATGGTTCGATCAAAACTAATTATTGGAGGTTCAAATTTTATTTTCTCTCATATTAATGACAATTATCAGGAATATTTAAACCTTAAAAAACAAAAGTTAATGGTAATCTTTAGAGGAATTAATTTAGAGTTTTTTAAAGAAAAAAATACATCAGAAAAAAAAGTCAACGCTCTTATTTCAAGCTGGAAGGTAGAAAAAAAAAATTTTATCCTGCTTCTTCCTGGACGTTTGACGAGGTGGAAGGGGCAAGAAATTTTTATTGAATCTCTAAATCTACTTATGGAAGACTACAACAATGAAAATTTTCATGCGGTTATTTTAGGCTCTGATCAAGGTAGAGATGTTTATTCCAAAAAACTTTTACTTTTAGTTGAAAGATATAGGCTTGGAAAAAAAGTAACTTTTATTGATAATTGCAAAGAAATGCCGCTAGCCTTTAAGATAGCTGACCTTGTTGTGTCAAGCTCAATTGAACCTGAGGCTTTTGGAAGGGTAGCCGTAGAGGCACAGGCTATGAGCACACCTATTGTTGCAAGTGATATTGGTGGCTCCAGAGAAACAGTGTTAAATGGTAAAACTGGTTTATTGTACAAGTATAATGATCCAAAAGAATTAGCTAAAGCTATAAACAAAATCATGAAAATGAACAAACAATCACTAAGTTTAATGGGAGAACTTGGAAGAAAAAATGTAGAAAAAAAATATAATGTTGATCAAATGTGTCAAACAACCTTTACAGAGTACAAGAAACTACTTAAATAAAACAAAGAATGTTCAAAATTCAACCTATAGAAAATAAAACCTACTAAATGCCAACAATTAAATTACCAGATGGAAATAGCATTAAGTTTGAAAATAAAGTTACCGGATTAGCAATTGCCGAAAAAATAAGTAAATCTTTAGCAAAACAAGCTCTTATAATAAATGTAGATGGTGAATTAAAAGATCTATCTTATGTAATAGAAAAGAATTCTACTGTTAAAATAATTACCCATAAAGATAGCGATGGTTTAGATGCAATGAGACATGACACAACACACATCATGGCAATGGCAGTTCAGGATCTATTTCCCGGAACCAAGTTAGCTATTGGTCCTGCAATTAAAGATGGCTTCTATTATGATTTTTCAAGAGAAGAACCTTTTACTCCAACAGATTTAGAAAAAATTGAAAAAAAAATGAAAGAAATTGTTGAGAAAGATGAACTTACTAGAAAGGAAGTGTGGAAAAGAAAAGAAACTAAAGATCATTATAAAAAACTAGGGGAGAAGTATAAAGTTGAACTTGTAGACAGCATCCCAGAAGGAAATGAAATTTCAATTTATTATCATGGCAAGTGGTATGATCTTTGTCGCGGACCCCATTTAATGTCAACTGGGAAAATTGGTAAATTTTTTAAGCTAACAAAAGTTGCCGGTGCATATTGGAGAGGTGACTCAAATAATGAAATGCTTCAAAGAATTTATGGAACATCCTGGCCTTCTCAAAAAGAGTTAGATGATTACTTAAAAAGAATCGAAGAAGCTGAAAAGAGAGATCATCGCAAATTAGGAAAAGAAATGGATTTATTTCACTTTAGAGAAGAAAGTCCTGGAGCTGTTTTTTGGCATGAAAAAGGTTGGATACTTTTTCAAAGACTTGTTGAATATATGAGAATGAAACAAAGACTTGCAGGCTATAAAGAAATTAACACACCGGAAATATTGGATAGAAGTTTGTGGGAAAAATCTGGACATTGGGAAAAATTTGGAGAACATATGTACACTTCAGAAACACCAGATAAAAAAATATTTGCTATCAAGCCAATGAATTGCCCAGGTTGTGTACAGGTTTTTAATCAAGGCTTAAAAAGCTATAGGGATCTACCATTAAAATTATCAGAATTTGGAAAAGTTCATAGATATGAACCTTCAGGAGCTTTACACGGACTGTTAAGAGTCAGGGCTTTTACCCAAGATGATGCACACATCTTTTGTACAGAGGATCAAATAACTCAAGAATCTTTGGTGGTAACTAATTTAATTTTGAGAATTTACAAAGATCTAGGTTTTGAAAATGTGATATTAAAATATTCAGACCGACCAGAAAAAAGAGTTGGAGAAGACAGTGTTTGGGACAAGTCCGAAGCAGCTCTTCTTGAAGCCATCAAACAATCGAAACTTGAGTATACTATCAATAAAGGTGAAGGCGCATTCTATGGTCCTAAAATAGAATTTGTTTTAAGAGATGCAATAGGTAGAGACTGGCAGTGTGGAACATTACAAGTGGACCTAAACCTTCCTAAAAGGCTAGGCGCATCATATATTGATAAAGGTGGAACAAAAAAAGTTCCAGTAATGCTACATAGAGCTTTATTTGGTTCCCTGGAAAGATTTATTGGAATTTTAATTGAAAACTATGCTGGCAAATTACCTTTTTGGCTATCTCCCAACCAAGTTGTAATTTTACCAATCGCAGAAGAAAATAACGATTATGTAAAAAAGTTATTTGAAGATTTATTTAAAGAAGGTATAAATTGTGAAGTGGATTTAAGAAATCAAAAAATTAATTATAAAATTAGAGAACATTCTTTAGCAAAAGTTCCTATGATTTTAGTCTGTGGGAAGAAAGAGGTTTCAGAAAATACTGTAACAGTTCGAAGACTAGGTTCTGAAAAACAAGAAGTTATTAAAAGAGATGAGTTGATTAAAAACATTCTTGCTTCAAACAAGCTTCCTTTAAATTAAGTGTCAAGTTTTAAACCTAATTATTTTCAGAGAAGAAGTAGACCTCAAGGACCAAAGTCTAATCAACAAATAAGAGCTATTGATGTTCAGGTCATAGGAAGTGATGGTAATAATTTAGGAACATTACCCTTAAATAAAGCTATTGAAAAAGCAAAAGAAGAAGGTCTAGATTTAATTGAAATCTCACCAAACACAAACCCTCCAGTTTGTAAAATTATGGACATGGGTAAATATAAATATGACTTACAAAAAAAAGCTAATACCGCAAAAAAAAAACAAAAAGTAGTTGCTTTAAAAGAAATTAAGATGAGACCTGGTACTGATGTTCATGATTATAATTTCAAAGTTAAAAATGCTAAAAAATTTTTATCGAATAAAGATAAAGTTAAATTTACAGTCAAATTCAAGGGTCGAGAAATGCAGCATATAAATTTAGGTAAAGATTTAATGGACAGAATAATTGATGATACAAAAGATGTTGGAAAAGTAGAGACACGCCCAAAATTTGAGGGCAGACAAATGATAATGATAATTCAGCCTATTTAGTTGAGATAATATCGTCTTGTAAAGAATATTTAATCTATATATAAAGCCTCAATATTTATGCCTAAATTAAAAACTAAAAGTTCAGCAAAAAAAAGATTTCGATTTACCGCTTCTGGAAAAGTTAAAAGACCTCAAGCGGGTAAAAGGCACGGTATGATTAAAAGAACTAACGCGCAAATAAGAAAACTTAGGGGCACTACGATAATGTCTGATCCAGACACAAAAATTGTAAAATCGTATATGCCTTACAATAGGTAGGAAAAAAATGGCTAGAACTAAACGTGGTGTAACTAGTAGAGCAAAACATAATAAAGTTTTAAAAAGAGTCAAAGGACAATACGGTAGAAGAAAAAATACTATACGTATGGCCCGGCAAGCTATGGAAAAAGCCATGCAATATGCTTACCGTGATAGAAAAACTAAAAAAAGAGAATTTAGATCTCTGTGGATCCAAAGAATTAATGCTGGAGCTAGAGCAGAGGGAATAACGTATGCACAACTTATAAATGGTTTAAATAAATCAAAAATTAAATTAGACAGAAAAGTATTGGCTGAATTAGCCTACAACGATCCAGAAGTCTTTAAAACTATAGTAAAAAAAGCTCAATCCTCCCTTAACTAATTAGGGTCTTTGATTTATCTTATATTAATAAAAAGAATCATAAAACTCTATGAGTGATTTAGATAATATAAATTCTAGTTTCAAACAAAAGATAGAATCTTTAAAATCAAAAAATGAATTACAAATTTTAAAAACAGAATTTTTTGGAAAAAATGGTCAAATTACAAATCAATTTAAAAATCTTGGAACTATAGCAGCGGACAAAAGAAAAGAATTTGCGTCTACTTTAAATAAATTAAAAGAAAATTTAACAACCCAACTTGACAACAAATTTTTTGAACTAGAAACACTTGAAATTAACGAAAAGTTAAAAGATCAAAAAATTGATATAACTTTACCGGTTAGACCGTTTCAAAATGGAAAAATTCATCCAGTGTCTCAAGTAATAGATGAAATTTCCTCAATATTTTCTGAGATAGGTTTTTCAGTTGCTGAAGGGCCAGATGTTGAAACAGAATATAATAATTTTACTGCTTTAAATACGCCAGAGGATCACCCAGCTAGAGATATGCATGACACTTTCTATTTAGATGAAAATAAAAAAATTCTTTTGAGAACCCACACATCACCAGTTCAGATTAGAACAATGATTAATGACAAACCACCACTTAAGATTATTGTACCCGGTAGAACTTATCGATGTGATAGCGATCAAACACACGCACCAATGTTCCATCAATTAGAGGGATTGCATATTGATAAAAATATTACCATGAGCCATTTGAAGGGCTGCCTAGATTATTTCATTAAAGAATTTTTCGAAGTTAAAAATCTTAAAATGAGATTTAGGCCAAGTCATTTTCCATTTACTGAACCTTCTGCGGAGGTTGATATTGGTTATAGAATTGAAAAAGGCAGAATAGTAATAGGCGAAGGAGACAAATGGCTGGAAATACTCGGCTGTGGAATGGTGCATCCAAACGTTTTAAGAAATGTAAAAGTTGATCCAAATAAATATCAAGGATTTGCATTTGGCATGGGAATAGATCGTCTTGCAATGCTTAAGTATGGCATTAATGATTTAAGAGCTTTTTTTGAAAGTGATTTTCGTTGGTTGAGTCATTTTGGTTTCGACCCACTAGATGTTCCAACAAACTATAGAGGTTTAAGTAAATGATAATTACATTTCCATGGCTTAAAGAGCACTTGAACACTAAAGCTAATGAAAGGAAGATTTTAGAACAATTAACCAATATTGGTTTGGAGGTTGAAAGCGTTAAGGAAAACTTAAGTAATTTAAGTGTGTTTAAGATTGCTAAAATACTAAAAACTGAGAAACACCCAAATGCTGACAAGCTAAAGGTTTGCGATGTAAGTCTTGGAAGTGGAATAGTTATAAAAGTTGTATGTGGAGCATCAAATGCCAGAGATGGATTAGTAACTGTATACGCTCCTCCAGGGGCAACAATTCCTAAATCAAATTTGAAATTAAAAATTGCTAGCATTAGAGGGGTGGAGTCGAGTGGGATGCTTTGTTCTGAAAGTGAATTAAATTTATCTAATGAAAGCCAAGGTATTATAGAATTAAAAAGCAAAGAAAATGAAATTGGAAAAAGCTATTTTAAAAGTAAGGTAGAAAAAGTAATAGATATATCGATAACACCTAACAGACCTGATTGTCTAGGTGTGAGAGGAATAGCCAGAGATCTAGCAGCCTCGGGATTAGGAAATCTTTTAAATTTAAAAAAAAAATCTTTTAAACAATCCTTTAAACAACCAATTAAAGTTTCAATTTCAAAAGAAAAAAAACAAGGCTGCCTAATATTTGGCAGCTGTTATATTAAAGGGATAAAAAACAAAGAAAGTCCTTCATGGTTAAAAGACAAAATTATAGCTCTTGGTTTAAAACCTATTTCTGCCGTTGTTGATATTACAAATTACGTAATGTTTGATCTTAATAGACCTCTGCACGCTTATAATGCTGACAAAATAGACAGAGAACTAATAATTAGAAATTCAAAGATAGGAGAAGATTTTGAAGCGTTGGATAATAAAAAATACAAACTTGATAACGAAGTCTGTGTTATCACTGATAAAAGTGGAGTTCTTGGGCTAGGAGGTATTATTGGTGGAATCACAACATCAACAGAGTTAGATGCTAAAAATATTTTATTAGAAGCAGCTTATTTTTTACCAACTTCAATTAGAAAATCATCTAAAAAGTTTAATATAATTACAGATGCAAAATATAGATTTGAAAGAGGTATAGACCCAAATTCAACAACAGAAGGCTTAGAAATAGCCACAGCTTTGATACTTAAGATTTGCGGTGGAACAGCGAGTAAATTTTCAATTATAGGCTCCAATTCTGAAAAAAATAAAACAATCAATTTAGACATTAAAAAGTTTCAAAACGTAATTGGTATTTCTATTTCCACTCAAGAAATAAATAAAATTTTAACTTCACTAGGTTGTAAGATAAAAATTAGTAAAAAAATCATTAAGGCTGAAATTCCATCATGGAGACCTGACATCTCTCAAGATATAGATTTAATTGAAGAATTAATAAGAATAAAAGGTTTCGACAAAATTGAATTAATTAAACCTGAAAAAAGTAGGAACAAAGAAACACTTAACTTTAAACAAAAATTATTTCACTTA
>Ga0307986_10001324_pt1 | contig 18012 bp, 23 predicted proteins | sample EllFjometageno82_FD_203170 | JGI IMG/M metagenome (GOLD analysis project Ga0307986, IMG submission 203170) | Marine microbial communities from Ellis Fjord, Antarctic Ocean - #82 | ecosystem: Environmental > Aquatic > Marine > Unclassified | place: Southern Ocean | collected 2014-10-09
TTTAAAATGTTTAATAATTCACCAGAGACTGTTATTAAATTTTTATCAAATAAGAGCAGTGTATTTGAAGACTTATTGATAATTTTTAAAACACCTACTAAATGGTTATTTATTAAAGCACTGTTAAAATAAAATGAATAATCTGATAAACAAAATAAATTTCTATCATTCAGTTGTTTTTTTTCTACTATCAGGTTCACTTAGTATAATAATTAATCGATTTGAAAGTTTAATTGTTTCTCCAGTAATTTGCTTGCTTTTTATTCTTTCAATTGGAATTTCACACGGTGCTCTTGATAATCAAAAAGGTAAAAAGCTTACTCAACTATATAATATAAAAAACTCTTATTTTTTTTACTTGATGTACTCAGTAATTGTAATTGGTATAATTACATTCTGGTTATTGTTTCCAACTACATCACTCATTATATTTTTAATAGTAGCTTCATATCATTTTGGTAAAGAGGATACAGAGTTTTTAATCAAAAATAAAAATGCATCATATTTAATTCTTTATTTTTTGAAAGGCTCTCTAATAATTATTGCTCCACTGATGTTTCATTTTACTGAGACTATTAATATTTTTAAACTATTATTAATCCACGATGAAAATTTTTATTTGTTTTTAGATTTTATTGAATCTAATCAAATTTTGCTTTTTGCATTATTAACTTCTTTGCTTGTTAACATCTATTTTTTTATAAATAATTTTAAATTTCTAAATATCTTAATATTTCTTGATTTTCTTTCTATTGTTATATTGAATTATTTAGTATCCCCTCTAATTGCTTTTACAATATACTTTTGTTTCCTGCATTCTTTCCGTCATTCAATCTCACTGATAAATGAACTTGATAAAGATAACTTTGAAAATGGTGCTTATATTTTTATTAAAAAAGCATTACCACTTACACTTTTAACATCAATTTTCTTCGTTATTAGCCTGTATTTTCTGTCTAACTATTATCAGTTAAGTGACGCAATATTAAAAGTTATATTTATTGGTTTGGCGTCTTTAACCTTTCCACATATATTACTTGAATATCTTTTGGAAAAAAATGAAAAATAAAGAAATTAAAATCTTACTAGCAGCACCAAGAGGTTTTTGTGCTGGCGTTGAAAGGGCTATTGAAATTGTAAAAAAGAGCATAACTAAATATGGTACACCTGTTTATGTTCGTCATGAAATTGTTCATAACAAATATGTAGTCGATGGTCTTAAAAAAATTGGTGCTATTTTTGTGGAAGATTTAAATGAGATTAAAGATAAGTCTAGACCTGTAATATTTTCTGCACATGGTGTTCCAAAATCTGTTCCTATAGAAGCGGATGGTTATAATATGGAATATATCGATGCTACATGCCCTCTTGTTTCCAAAGTGCATCGAGAAGCAGAAAATTTATATAAGTCTGGTTACCATATTATTTTAATTGGCCACCTTAATCATCCAGAGGTAATAGGTACTATGGGTCAATTACCAAAAGGTTCAATTGATTTAATACAAAATGAAAAAGATGTAGAAAGTTATAATTTAAAAATTGGCAAGAAAATTGCTTACGTTACTCAAACTACACTCTCTGTAGATGATACAAAAAAAATTATAAGTGCTCTTAAAAAAAAATATCCTGAAATAAAAGATCCTTTCAAAGAGGATATTTGTTATGCAACTACTAATCGTCAATCAGCTGTTAAAAATATTGCAAAAAAATGTGATATGTTTTTTATTTTAGGAAGTAAAAATTCATCTAATTCTGTAAGATTGGTCGAGGTTGCTCAACAATCTGGGTGCAGTAATGCTGAATTAATACATTCACAAAGCAGTATACCCTTTGATAAAATTGAAAATTGTTCAACAATTGGAATATCTTCTGGTGCCTCGGCTCCAGAATTTTTGGTTGAAGATTTTATCAATAAAATTAAAACTAAATTTAATGTTAAGATTAGTGAAGTAGAGATTGTAAAAGAAGATATTGTTTTTAAAGTTCCAGCAAAATTAAACTAAATGGCAGTATACACTAAAATAAATCACAAAAACGTATTATCATTATCTAAAAAATTTGATCTTGGTGAAATTGTAAAATTTAAAGAAATTAAACAAGGCATAGAAAATACAAATTACTTATTAATAACAACTAATAAAAAATACATATTAACAATTTTTGAAAAACGAGTTCAAAAAAAAGATCTTCCTTTTTTTATGAAATTAATGGATACACTGATTCAACGGAATATTAATTGCCCCAAGCCTTTAAAAGATAAAAATAAAAAATATTTAACACTAATAAAAAACAAAGCTGCATGTATTGTTACTTTTTTAGATGGTAAAGATAAACAAAATCTAAATAACAAAAATTGTTATGATGTTGGTAAAAATATTGGAAAATTACACAAAGTATCCTGTGGATTAAAGTTATATAGAAAAAATTCTATGTCTATTAATAATTTAAATCCATTACTCAAAAGTTTAAAGCTAAAATCTAAAACTATTATTCCAAACCTTGAGACTGTATTGAGTAAGAATTTAATGAAAATTAAAAAAGAATGGCCCAAAAATTTACCAAAAGGAATTATTCATGGCGACCTATTCATTGATAATATTTTTTTTAAAAAAAATAAATTTGCAGGATTTATAGACTTTTATTTTTCGTGTAATGATTATTTAATGTATGAAATTGCAATATGTATTAATGCATTATGCTTTGATAAAAAAAATAATAAATTTATATTAAATAAACAAAAAGTTAAAAATTTAATTAAAGGATACCAAAGTATTAAGAAAATTTCTCAAAAAGAAAAAGACTCATTGAATATATTATGTAGAGCTGCCGCATTAAGATACCTCTTAACCAGAATCTATGACTACTTTAATACTCCAAAAACTGCGTTAATTAAAATTAAAGATCCTAAAGAATACTTTCAAAAACTAACAATCCACAACAGTTTAAAAGTCTACAAAGATTATTATAATTGATGATTAAAATTTACACAGATGGATCGTGTTTAAATAATCCAGGAGATGGGGGATGGGCAGCTATTATAAGCGATAATGAAGAAATTTCAAAAATAAGTGGAGGCGAAAAGAATACAACAAATAACAAAATGGAATTAATGGCTCCTATTAATGCTCTTAAAAAAATTAATAAAAATAAAAAAGTTGAAATATATACGGACTCTAAATATGTAAAATTGGGAATTACTGAGTGGATTCATAAATGGACAAAAAATAACTGGCAAACATCTAAAAAACAGAATGTTAAAAATAAGGAACTGTGGATAGAGCTTTATGAATTAACTAAATCTTTTGAAATAAATTGGATATGGGTTAAAGCACATGCTGGAAATACTCTTAACGAAGAAGTTGATTTCCTTGCAAAAAAAGCGGCTCAATCAAACTAAATTTAAAAAATTTTCAGCTGCTGATATTTCGCAAGATCCAGCGTCTTTTTCTTCCTGTAGTCTAACAATCTTTAAATTATTAATTAACATAGTGTATCTATTTGACCTTAAACCCAACCCTCTGGAACTCTTGTCAACATCAGCACCAATGGATTTAGTAAAATTTAAAAAAGGATCCCCCATCATTATAATTTTATCACCTACGTTATGGCTTTTCCCCCAGGCGTTCATAACAAAAGGATCATTTACAGACACACAAATGATACAATCTACTCCTTTAGCTTTATACTTGTCATGACTATTTACATAGCCTGGTAAATGCTTGGCTGAACAAACTGATGTGTAGGCCCCTGGTAAACCAAATAAAACAACTTTTTTATCTTTCAATAATTCTATAATATTTTGTTTAACTGGGTTTCCATCTTCAAGAATAAAAATTTCAGAATTAGGAATGGTATCATTTTCTTTTAATTTCATTATATTTTATTTTCAATATATTTTTTTATTATACCAAGATTATTAGGAATTATATCATAATTTTCTTTTTCATCCAGAATATACTTTAGTTCGTCTGGAAGACTTGGTCGAACTTTAATTGAGCTGTTTATTACATCTGGAAATTTACACGAATGTGCTGTTGCTAATACAACATTAATGCCCTCTGGTTTTATTTTCTTTAAGGCGCCAAACCCTATTGCACTATGAGGATCTAGTATTATTTTATATTTTTCATAAACTTCTTTAATAGTATTCAAAACTTCTGTTTCATTAATACTTGCTGATAAAAAGTTCTTTTTAATTTTTTCAAGTTTTTCTTCTGAAATAATATATTTTCCTTCTTTTTCTATTTCTATCATTGCGTTCTTGGTTTCAATAGCATTGTGATTATTGAGATCATAAATTAATCTTTCAAAATTACTTGCTATTTGTATATCCATACTTGGTGAATTTGTTTCAAATACGGTTTGTACTTCATACTTTCCGTTAGAAATTACTCTGTGAAGAATATCATTTTGATTTGTTGCAACAATTAATTTATTAATTGGAAGGCCCATTTTTTTAGATAAGTAACCAGCATACACATCACCAAAATTTCCAGTTGGAACAGAAAAATTTATTGGCTTTTCATTTTTTAATAAAAAATAAGTGTAAAAATAATACACGGCTTGAGCAATAATTCTTGCCCAATTTATGGAGTTAACTCCAGACATATTAACTGTCTGTGTAAACTCTTTATCTAAAAACATAGATTTAACTAAGTTTTGACAATCATCAAAATTACCTTCTATGGCTATATTAAAAACATTTTTATCTTTAACTGTCGACATTAATTTTCTTTGTATTATTGATACTTTATTATGAGGATGAAGAACAAATATATTCATATTTTTCTTTCCCTTGATGGCGTCTATCGCAGCTGCCCCAGTATCACCTGATGTTGCAACAATAACATTTATTTTTTTACTGCTTTTGCTAAGGTAATATTCGTAAAAATTTCCCAATAATTGCATTGCTATATCTTTAAATGCTAGTGTTGGACCGTGAAATAACTCTAAAATATTAGTATCACCTATCTTGATAAGATTGACTGCATTATCTTTCCTAAAAACTGAATATGATTTTTTGATTATGTCTGACAACTCACTTTCAGTCATAAAGTCTCCAATAAATGGAAATATAATTTTTTTTGCAAGGTCCTGATAGCTTAATTTACTTAAAGAATTCAACTCATCATTCGTAAATTTTTTTAGAGATTTTGGAATAAATAAACCACCGTCATCAGCTAGGCCTTTAATAAAAACCTGCTCAAAACTATATTCTTTTGAATTCTCTCTTGTGCTTATATATTTCATCTATAATTTTCAGAATATTCTATTGAAATTTTTTTTAGTCATAATATTTAAATTAAATTATCTATCAAAAATAATACAAAAATTAAAAATAAATATAAAATTGAGTAACCAAATACCTTTTTAGCTTTTTTTAAGTCAAATTTATTTTTTTTATATCTATAAAGGTCATAACAAATAAAATTATAATAAGTTGTAAGAATTAGTGCGGGTATTAAATAAGTTAAACCTGAAAAATTAATCCAATATGGAAAAATAATAACAGGTAGCATTAATAAAGAATAAATAAAAATATAGACTTTTGTTTTTTCAATACCATCCGTTAGAGGTAACATCGGAATTTTTGCTTTTTTATAATCATCAGCTTTATATAGGCTTAATGCCCAAAAATGTGAGGGTGTCCAAAAAAAAATTATCAAAAATAAAGTTAATGGCTCTAGACTAATTGCGTTAGTGGCTATAGTCCATCCGATAACAGGTGGCAAAGCTCCAGCCGCACCACCAATTACAATGTTTTGTGGTGTTTTTCTTTTTAACCATATTGTGTAAATAAAAAGATAAAAAAATATGGTAAATAATAATAAAGATGCAGATAAAATGTTTGAAAAATAATTTAAAGCTCCAACTGAAATTACTGATAGCAATATTCCGAATATAAGAGCCTGCTTTCTATTAATTTTTCCTGTTGGAATTGGTCTTAAGCATGTTCTGGTCATCAATGCATCTAAATCTGACTCGTACCACATATTTAAACATCCTGCCGCGCCAGCACCTAAGGCAACTAAAGCTATACCTGTCATCGCATCAGTAATACCTATGTTTGAATTGGACGTTAAAAGACCAACGGCGCATGTAAATATTACAAGAGACATAACTCTTGGTTTCATTAGCAGGTATAAAGATTTAATATAACTATTTAAATCTAGAGCAATAGTTTTTTTTATAATCATGTTAGGTAAAATTACTCTACAACTAATCTACATTTATTAAAACGTATATAAGAGATACTATCATTCCAATAATAAGAATATGATTACCTAAATCAAAAATTCCAACTTGCTTATTTTTTTTATCAATAAATCTTCTGCTAAGTGGCAAATTGTCATATGGGTTAATTTTAATTTTAGGATCTACGTCCTTTTGATTTTCAATTTGCATTGAAGTTCCAAACCACGTTGCATAAATAAAAATTACAAAAAATATTAAAGCTCCAGCAAGTAAAGTGTAACCGTCCATTAAATCATCCTTATGTAAAAAAATATAATAATCTTGTAAAAACAGTATATTGAGCTTCTGCAGCCATAAGTATAATAAAACACGCTATTGCGGTCATTGGCCATAAAAGAACATTTACTAATGCAAAGCGCTCCCAAAACAAGTGCATAAAAAAGGCCATTATCAAGCCAGCCTTAAGAAACATAAATACTAATATTAAGGTCCATCTCAACAACCCCTGAAATGCAAACCAGTCAACCATGTAAGAAAAAAAACTAAGCACAAATAATAGGCCCCAAATCCAAAGGTAAATACCTATTTTATGTGTTGATGCTTGTTCTTTGTTTTGTGTCTTTTCCATAATTTTATCTTACCATAAGTAGAAAAAAGCAAATATAAATACCCACACTAAATCAACAAAATGCCAATAAAGCCCTAAAATTTCTATTGCTACATAGTCTGATTTCATTGTGGTAAAAAAACCTCTTTTACCATTGTCAAAATCACCTCTAAAAACTTTTCTTGAATAAATAAATAAAAATATCACACCAATTGAGACATGAGTTCCATGAAAGCCTGTGATCATAAAAAAGAAGGAACCAAACTGTTTAGCACCAAAAGGATTTTCCCATGGCCTAACACCTTCGTGTATTAATTTAGACCACTCAAATGCTTGCATGCCAACAAAGGTAAGTCCACCTATAGCTGTAGCTAATATTAACCAACCACACATCTTTCTATTTTTTTCATACCCATATTTAACTGCAAGAGCCATTGTTCCGCTGCTTGTTATCAAAACAAATGTCATAATTGCAATTAATAATAATGGAACGGGTACGCTACCCACATGCAATGAAAAAACCTGACTTGTATTTGGCCAGTCTTCTACTGTGGAAGTTCTTCCTTTCATATATGAAATTAAAAAACAACTAAATATAAAAGTGTCACTAAGTAAAAAAATCCACATCATAACTTTACCCCACTGAACACCCTTAAATGCAGTTTGATCTGAGCCCATGTCCTGGGACATGCCTTTGAAACCGCCTGGTAGATTATTTAATGTATTGTCTGACATTTAAATTAATTAAGTTTTTTCAACCTCCGCACCTATAACTTCACTTGGTGGAGTTGTTTGGGTTATATAATCTTCTTTTGCTCCTGGCACGTTAAAGTCATATGGCCATCTATGTATAACTGGCAATTTTTCTCCCCAATTACCATGAGCTGGTGGCACTTCAGGAGTTAGCCATTCTAAAGAATTTGCTTTCCAAGGATTTTTTCCAGCTGGTTTTCCTATTCTTAAACTTCTTACAATATTGTAAATAAAAATAAATTGTGAGAAACCAACAATTAACGCAGCCACCGTTATAAACTCATTCATTCCAATTGCAGATGTTACATAGGGACTATCATACATTTCAAAATATCTTCTTGGCACTCCAATAAAACCAAGATAGTGCATTGGGAAATAAATAGAGTAGGCTCCTAAAAAAGTGAACCAAAAATGCCACTTACCTAATTTTTCACTTAACATTCTTCCTGTAACTAAAGGAAACCAATGATAAACAGCTCCCATAATTACCATAAGTGGAGCAATACCCATTACCATATGAAAATGAGCTATTACAAAATAAGTATCAGATAGTGGAATATCTACAGCAACGTTACCTAAAAAAATTCCAGTAATACCACCATTTACAAAAGTCACAATAAAACCTAAGCAAAAAAGCATCACGGTATTCATTCTTATGTTTGCGCGAAATAGTGTTATTATCCAGTTATAAACTTTTAATGCTGTTGGTACCGCAATAATAAGCGTGGTTGTTGCAAAGAAAAACCCAAACCAAGGATTCATGCCACTAACATACATGTGATGAGCCCAAACAAAGAAACTTAAACCACCAATACCAACGATGGCCCAAACCATCATTCGGTATCCAAAAATATTTTTTCTAGCATGAACTGATATCAGGTCTGAAACTATTCCAAATGCAGGAAGAGCTACAATATAAACTTCAGGGTGACCAAAAAACCAAAATAAATGCTGGAAAAGAACTGGACTACCCCCTCCATAACTAAGCACTTCGCCTGCCTGCACTATTGTTGGCATAAAAAAGCTAGTTCCAAGCATTTTATCTAAAGTCATCATGATACAGCTAACTAATAAAGCAGGGAAAGCTAGCATAGCTAAAGCCGTTGCTGTGAAAATCCCCCAAATAGTTAATGGCATTCTCATCAATGTCATACCTCTAGTGCGAGCTTGTAAAATTGTAATTAAATAATTTAATCCACCCATAGTAAATCCAATTACAAACAAAGATAAAGAGACAAGCATCAAAATAATTCCCATATTTGAACCAGGAGTTCCTGGTAAAATTGCTTGAGGCGGATAAAGTGTCCAACCTGCTCCAGTTGGTCCACCTGGAACAAAAAAACTGGCCATAAGAACACAAACTGCAATAAAGAACATCCAGAAACTAACCATGTTTACATATGGAAAAACCATATCTCTTGCCCCGACCATTAAAGGAATTAAATAATTTCCAAAGCCTCCTAAAAATAGTGCAGTTAAAAAATAGACTACCATTATCATTCCATGCATAGTTACAAACTGGTAATAATGTTCAGCTGTAATAAATGGAACTAGTTCTGGGAAACCTAATTGTAAACGCATTAACCATGAAAGTATTAAACCAACTATCCCTGTAAATACTGCAGTAAGAAAATATTGTATTCCAATAACTTTTGCGTCCTGGCAAAAAACCCACTTAGTAATAAAACTATGACCATGATAAAGATCTTGCTCTGGAAGTTCTGCGGGTCTTACATAATCAATATCTGTTGTCGAACCAGACGAAGAGCCTGACACAGTTTCAGAAGACTGTGCTTTGATTGACATATTTTTTTGGTTATATTCGTCTGACATATTATCCTTATATTGTTTTAATTATTTTTTTTTGCAATCTGTATTTTTTTTAATTTATCGTTATTTTTTTTAGCTATTAAGTCTGAAAAAGTTTCCTGTTCTTTAAGCCAATCTTCATAGTGTTGTTCGTTTTGAACTATAACTTTTGCTCTCATAGCATAATGACCTACCCCACAATATTCTGCACATAGAACCTCATATTCTCCTACTTTATTTGGTTCAAACCAATAATAGGTAAGTATCCCTGGAATAGCATCCATTTTTGCTCTAAATTGTGGTACATAAAAATTATGTAAAACATCAAGTGATCTTAATAAAATTTTTACTGGTCTATTTTTTTTTAAATGAAGCACATCACTTTGAATTAAAATATCATCTTTCCCATTTGGGTCATCCAAGTTTATTCCAAAAGGATTATCATCACTAATTTTTGCTACTTGGGCAGTTCCCAATATTCCATCTTCACCTGGCAATCTATATTGCCATCCCCACTGCCATGCATTCACCTCAACATGCAGTGCATTTTTGGGAGTATTAATGTAGTTATTATAAACAATAAGTCCCGGTGCCAAAAGAGCAATAACTCCTACAGTAGTTGCAATAGTTAATATTTTTTCTAATCTATGATCCTCTGGTTTGTATTCAACCTTACGACCTTCTTTATAGGAGAACTTAAAAACGCAATATACCATGAACAAACAAACTAAAATGAATACACCTCCACCAATCCAAAAAGTTAAGTTAATTGTACTATCCATTGCTCCCCAGTTTGAAGCTATGTCAGTCCACCACCATGGAGTAAATATATGGAACAAAACTGAACCAACAATTACTCCTAAAAATATAATTCCTGGGTGCATATTTGTTGCTCTATTAAATAACCTTAATTGATATCAAATATAGAATCTATAGAAAAATATATTAATAAATGTCTAATAAGGCTTTATAATCAATTAAATTATGTTCGGAAAATTTAGTATTTTTATAGTTATACTTTTTTTAGTATTTCTCTTTTACGTTGTAATTTCATTAGGAGCAGGAGTTTTTTCAAAAAAAAAAAAGATACCAGAAATAAAAAAATATTTAAAATCTGTCAATACTTTATTAATTTTTATAATTATTGTTGGGGCAATTTTGGTGTTGTTTCTTTAAAATACTTAACTAAGCAATGTTCTACACCACGCAATAACCGTATCATTAAAAATATACATAATTGAAAAAAATATAATCCATACAATCAATAAAAAAGTCCAATAGAGAGATAGAGCATCTATATTTTTTTGTTCTTTTATAAATTCTTCTTTTTTAAGTTTATTAATTTTAGAAAAAACTTTACCCCAAAATAACAATCCTCCTAAAAGATGAAGTCCATGGAGTGTAGTAAAAATATAAAAAGATGAAAAATAATTATTTGTAGAAACATAATTTCCACTTCTCATCAATTGAAACCAAAAAAATATTTGTCCAAATAAAAATAGATAACTTAAAAAACCAATTATAAGTAAATTATTTTTAACTTTTTCAGATTTATTATTTTTTAAATCGTTTGTAATTTTATTAAAAAAATAAGTTACAAATAATAAAATTAAAGTATTTAACCATAATAAATTTGGTTTTAATAAATAACCAGTATCTTGACTTACGGGAATGCTATAAAGGTAACCAGTAACGATCAAAGTAAATAGTACAGTGCTTACACCAAAAATAACTATAACAGCTGATGTTTGTAATGAAATATCAAAAGTTTTACCATGATGGTGATTATCAGTTTCTATCTGTTTTTTTTCCCAAGGTTTATCAGACAGTGTGCCAAAAATATTTTTTAAAAATTTAGACATAATTTTAATATATAATATATTAATCATTAAATTATGAAATTAAAGACATCAATAACTATTCTGGGGGGGTGTTTATTAATTTTTCTATTTATTATGCTCCCCATAGTATTATCGATACAAGAAAAGAAAGAGGTTATTATCGAATCATACTCTGGTTCAACTTTTACTTTAACAGATGTAAATAATGAACCTATAACAGAAAAATCTTTTCAAGGTCCATTAACTGCAATTTTTTTTGGTTTTACAAATTGTCCTGATATATGTCCAATGACATTGGCTAACCTAGATAAAGTTATTAAAAAACTAGGTAATGATGACCGTAAAAAATTTAAAGTTTACTTTGTAAGTATTGATCCTGAAAGAGATAGCCCTGAAGTAATTAAAAACTATTTAGATTCATTTAAAAATAAAATCTATGGAATAACTGGAGACTCCCAAAAAGTATTTTCACTTTCAAAATCGTGGGGTGTGTTAAGAGAAAAAATTTTTACAGAAGATGGTAACTATTTAATTAACCACAGTTCTTCCATACTTTTATTGGACAAAGGCAAGTATGTCGACAAAATTAGCCATCATGAAAACTTTGATAATATATTTAAAATAATTAATAAATATTTGTAAATTTAAAAATAATTAATAGGTTTTTTTCCTAAAATATAAATAAAAAACAACTATTGAAAAAGCTAATGAAAACCAAGTAATAGCATACTTTTTATGATTATTTGAAATATTTGCAGTAACAGTTTTTGTTTTTGGTATATCTAAATTGCTATTTAAATAGATAATAAATGGTGAAAATTTTTTACCCGTGTATTTAAAAATATCTTTTCTATTTAATGTAAACCAATAATTTTCAGAAATATCATTTTCTGGTTTAAATCTATTTGCTTTTAATTGTTTTTTTAATATACCAATAATATTATTTGAATCCAGAACGTTAATTTCTTGAGTATTCTTTTTATTAAAAGGAATCCATCCTCTATTTAATAAATAATTTTTTTTATCAATTATGATTGGTGTAACAACATCAAATCCTGGGTTTCCAGTTTCATTTAAATTATACAAATAAATTTGTTTATCAAATTCTAGATTTCCAGAGGTTTTTATTCTCAGATAGTTTTTAAGAGAATGATTTGATAAATCTACAGGGTCATTTTTTAATGAATTTTCTATCTGGCTTATTAATTCAAGTTTCCAATTTAATCTAATTAATTGCCAGCTTCCTAAGACAACGAATGTCGAAATAAAAATAAATACAAAAATTGAAAATAAAAGTTTGTGTCTCAAAGGTTAAAGCTTAACTGCCCCAAACATATATTGTAGCAAATAAGAACAACCACACTACATCTACAAAATGCCAATACCATGCTGCTGCTTCGAAGCCAAAAAAATGATCATCTCTAAATTTTCCATTCTTGGCTCTGAATAAACATACTGCCAAAAATATAGTTCCTATAATAACATGAAACCCATGAAAGCCTGTAGCCATATAAAACACAGCACCATAGATATTTCCTGAAAAATCAAATTTTGCATGATGATATTCATAAGCCTGTAATAAAGAAAAGCAAAAACCTAAAATAACTGTGAATGCCAAACCTTGAATAAAACTTTTTTTATCACCTTCCTCTAGCGCATGATGGGCCCAAGTAACCGTAGTTCCAGATAATAACAAAACCAATGTATTAATAAGTGGAATATCCCAAGGATCAAATGTTTTGATCCCTTTAGGGGGCCATACATTGCCAATGATTTCTGAGGGAAACAAACTTGAATTAAAATATGCCCAAAACCATGCAACAAAAAACATTACTTCAGATGCAATAAAAAGTGTCATCCCATAACGGTGATGAATTTGCACGACTGGCGTATGATGATTATGAAGTACAGATTCATTTACCACATCTCTAAACCACATGTAAACACCATACATAAGTAGTACTAAACCTAAATACATTCCCCAAGAAACATCGGCATGCATATAGTAAATACTTCCAATGGCTAAAACTAAGCAGGAAAATGAAACATAAATTGGCCAGGGGCTTGGATCAACTAAGTGGTAATCGTGTTTAATTTTTTCTGCAGACATATAATTATTTAGTATTTTGTAAGGTTAATAATAGTCTGATGAAAAAAAGGTATAGGACAAAGTGACGTCTTCAATGTTCTTTGTACTTAAATCATTCACTAAATCTGGATCTAAGTAAAAAGTTAATATATATGTGGCTTTTTCACCTACTTCTAATTTCTGTTTCTCAAAGCAAAAACAACCTAATTTACTAAAATATTTTCCGAACGAAGAAGGTGATACATTAAAGCTAGCAACGCCATAAGTGGTTTTATTCCCATAATTTTCTACTTCAAATTCAACTTTACTTACCTGGCCTATTTTTACATCAATAACATTTTCTTTTACTTTAAAGTTCCAAGGAAGCTTATTTACATTTGTATCAAATCTAACACTGATCTTTTTATCTAAAATTATTTTTGGAATATTTTTTGAAATTTGAGTTGTTCCTCCAAAACCAGTTACACGACAAAATAAGTTGTATAAAGGCACCGCTGCAAATGAAAGACTGAGCATAATAAAAAAAATTCCAGCTAAAATTATAGGAGTGAGTGTTTTTTTTGGGATCATAACTGTCTATCAAAGACACCTACGTTATAAAGTGTAAAAAAAAATAGAAATACCATAAAAGCTACTATTGTTATGGCAGTAAAAATATTTTTTTTTTTAGTTTTTTTGTTTGGTATCATCATAATATTTTATTTATCAAAATATTTTTTTTAAAAAATATAACTTGAAGCATTATCGAGTGGTAGTTTTTTCAATACCTTCATTATCTTCAAACTTTGGTAATTCTTCAAAAGTGTGGAAGTTTGGTGGAGATGGCACTGTCCATTCTAAAGTTGTTGCACCTACACCCCACGGATTTTGAGCTGCTTTTTTTTTCTTTGAAAATGAATAAATCAAATTAGCGAAAAATATCAACAAGCCTGCAACAGCTATATAAGATCCAATAGATGATACATAATTCCAGCCAGCAAAAGCATCTGGATAATCAGCATATCTTCTTGGCATTCCAGCTAAACCTAAAAAGTGCTGTGGAAAAAATACAAGGTTAACACCTATAAAAGTTAACCAAAAATGCAGATGTCCCATCCACTCTGAATATTCGTAACCAGACATTTTACTAAACCAATAATAAAATCCTGCAAAAATTGCGAACACGGCGCCTAGAGATAACACATAATGAAAATGAGCAACTACATAATATGTATCGTGCATAGCTGTATCAACTCCAGCATTCGCAAGAACAACCCCCGTTACTCCACCTACTGTAAATAAAAAAATAAAACCTAGAGCCCACATCATTGGTACTTTAAAAGAAATTGAACCACCCCACATTGTTGCAATCCATGAAAAAACTTTAATTCCTGTAGGAACTGCAATAATCATAGTTGCAGCTAAAAAATATGCTTTAGTATCTGTGCTAAGTCCAACTGTGTACATGTGGTGAGCCCAAACAACAAAGCCAACAATACCGATGGACACCATGGCATAAGCCATGCCCAAATATCCAAATATTGGTTTTTTTGAAAATGTTGAAACAATATGACTAATCATTCCAAAGCCTGGTAAAATTAAAATATAAACTTCTGGGTGACCAAAAAACCAAAATAAATGTTGAAATAAAACTGGGTCTCCACCTGTTTGAGCATCAAAAAATGCTGTACCGAAATTTCTATCTGTCAATAACATTGTAATTGCACCTGCTAAAACTGGCAATGATAATAGTAGTAAAAATGCAGTAACTAAAATGGACCACGAAAATAAAGGCATTTTATGCAATGTCATACCTGGTGTTCTCATGTTTAGAATAGTTGTTATAAAATTTACTGCTCCTAAAATTGAAGAGGCTCCAGCCAAGTGTAAACTTAAAATTGCAAAGTCCATTGCAGGGCCCGGTTGTCCTGCTTTGGAAGATAATGGTGGATAAATTGTCCATCCTCCACCTACTCCTTGTTGACCTGGGGGGCCATCCATAAAAACAGATAATATCAATAAAATAAATGAAGTCGGCAACAACCAAAATGAAATATTATTCATTCTTGGAAAAGCCATGTCAGGAGCACCAATCATAATTGGAACAAACCAATTACCAAAACCACCTATCATTGCAGGCATTACCATAAAAAAAATCATTATTAATCCATGACCAGTTACTAAAACATTATATAAATGATAATTTCCACCTAATATTCCATCACCTGGGTGCATTAATTCAATTCTCATTAATACTGAAAAAGTTGTACCAACAATCCCTGCAACTATTGCAAAAATTAAATACATTGTTCCTATATCTTTATGGTTAGTTGAATAAGCCCAACGCTTCCATCCAGTTGGAGTGTGATGGTCGTTGTGTGATGCTGTTTCTGTATACATTTTTATTTACTTGCTATTTTTTTGTATTCTTTTTCTATAATTAGTTCTTTAGCAAATTTCATTTTTGCTTCAGATAGCCATTTGGCATATTCTTCTTCAGATACAACTCTAACTGTGATTGGCATAAATGCATGCTGTATTCCGCATAATTCAGAACATTGACCATAATAAGTTCCAATTTTTTCAGCCTTAAACCATGTCTCATTTATTCTTCCAGGCACCGCATCTCTTTTAACTCCAAAAGCTGGTAGTGCCCATGCATGCAAAACATCGTTTGCTGTAATTAAAACTTTTACTACTTTATTAACCGGTACAACAATTTCATTATCAACAGTTAATAACCTTGGTTGGTTTTCTTTTAGGTCTTCTTCTTTAATCATATAGGATTCAAAAATAATATTTTCATCTGGATACTCATATCCCCAGTACCATTGATATCCCACAGCTTTAATTGTAACTTCAGCTTTTGGTATAGTATCTTGTTTATATAAAATTTGAAATGAAGGGACCGCCATTACAATTAAAATCAAGCAAGGTATCAATGTCCATAAAATCTCTACAGCAAAATTATGAGTTGTCTTAGAGGGGTTTGGGTTTTTAGATGCTCTAAATCTTATGCATGTATAAATCATAAGAAATAAAACAAAGACACTGATAGAAATAATAACTGGCAATAAAAGATTATTATGAAAATTAACAATATCTCTCATTCCCTCAGAGGCAGCATCTTGAAAGCCTAATTGCCATTCTTTAGGTTGATTAGCTGATACACCCGTTGAATATACTGTTGTTAAAATTGCAAATAAAAATTTCTTCATTGCCATCTTGTATAAAGTGCTTTTTCAAAATTTATACTTTAGATTTTGCGACAAAATCACGCTTTAGTGACGAAAATTATTTTATCTATATCATTAGTTTTGCTACAAAATTATCAATTAATCAAATAGCTTACTATTGATAAGGCTGAAATCACTGCTGTTTCTGATCTTAATATATTCTCGTTTATTTTAATTGGTTGAACGTCCTTAAATGCAAGAATTTTGTTTCTTTCTTCTTCAGAAAAATCACCCTCTGGACCAATAATAACACAGGTTGGATTACTAGTTAACCTTCCTAAATCTAATTTTTTATTTTGAGAATTTAAATCAGTAAATATTAAATCTATATTTTTATTATTTAAAAAATCTTTTAAAGATTGTGGTTCTTCAATAGAAGGGACATTAATTCGATTTGACTGTTCTGCAGCTTCTATGATTACTTTTTCTAATCTTGTTTTATTGATTTTCCTCACTATTGTTCTATCAAAAATTATTGGCAAAAATTTAGTCACTCCTAACTCTGTTGCTTTTTGAATCATGAAGTTAAAATAATTCGATTTAATCGGTGAAAAAGCTAACCACAGTTCTTTGATACTTTCTTTTTGTCTTAATTGTTTTGTAATTTTAAATTCAACTATACTTTTTGATATGTTCAAGATTTTTGCTTCCCATTCACCACTGCTATTAAATAAAGAGAAAACCTCATTCGCTTTAACTCTCATTACTTTACTCACATAATGAGATTGTAATTTATCAAGTTTAGCAGTTAAATTAAGTGATAAACTTTCTTTAAAAAATAATCTAATATTACTCATAACTGTTAAGTTAATTTATGAAAAATATTAAAGCAATAATTTTTGATGCCTATGGAACTTTATTTGATGTCAATTCTGCGGCTGAAAAATGTAAAGATAAAATTGGTGATAAGTGGGAAGGTTTTGCAAATTATTGGCGAACTACCCAATTAGAATACACATGGCTTAGAAGTCTAATGAATAGACATAAGGACTTTTGGCAAGTTACAGAAGATAGTTTAGATAAATCAATCAAGGCATTTAAAATAGATCCTTCAATGAGGAGTGAATTATTAGACCTTTATAAAATACTTTCTACTTTTTCAGAAGTGCCAGAAGTTTTAAAAAGATTAAAAGAAAAAAATTATAAACTAGGTATTCTTTCTAATGGGACACCTACTCTTCTTAACGAATTAGTTAAGAGTAATAATTTAGAAAATATCTTTGATGATATTTTTTCAATTGAAGAAGTTGGAATTTATAAACCAAACTCAAAAGTTTATGACATGCCAATTAAGAAATATGAAATACAAAAAAATGAAGTTGCATTTTTGAGTGCAAATACTTGGGATGTATCTGGTGGTGGAAATTATGGTTACAGTTCTATTTGGGTAAACAGAAATAATAATATTTTTGATAACCTTGATTACAAACCTAAAAATGAAATTAAAAACTTAAAACAATTACTTGAAATTATCTAATTCTGTTTTCTTCAAAATTTTTATTT
>Ga0307986_10001326_pt1 | contig 17998 bp, 17 predicted proteins | sample EllFjometageno82_FD_203170 | JGI IMG/M metagenome (GOLD analysis project Ga0307986, IMG submission 203170) | Marine microbial communities from Ellis Fjord, Antarctic Ocean - #82 | ecosystem: Environmental > Aquatic > Marine > Unclassified | place: Southern Ocean | collected 2014-10-09
GCACAAAAAAATGAATAAAATATTACTTCAAAAAGGTTTAAGATCAATGAGCTTCTTCATTGTATTTTGTTTCATTGGACCTTTTGTAATTCATCAAGCATTTCAAAATAAAAATCATCCGTTGTTCTATCCTGTTTTTGTTTTAGGCTTATTACTACTCACTCTAACATTGTATTTTGGATTCAAAGGAATAAAAACATTAGTAAATGCCATGTTAGGGGAACGTAAAAAAAAGCAATCTTAGAAACTTTCTCTTAACGATTGCGTGCTAGCCTAATAACCCGTATTTTTGTCAAGCATTTTAAGAAAACTATGATTGAAGTTCAGTTTCCAGACCAGAGTGTTCGAAGCTATGATAAGGGAGTAACTCCTTTGGATATTGCAAAAAGTATTAGTGAAGGACTCGCACGAAATGTGCTTTCAGCTAAATATAAAGGGCAAATAGTTGAGGGTACTACCCCACTCCTTGAAAATGGTAACATTCAGCTTTTTACTTGGAGTGACCAAGAAGGAAAAACTGCCTTTTGGCATTCTTCAGCACACGTCCTAGCACAAGCTTTAATTGCTCTTTATCCTAGGTGTAAATTAACAATTGGACCTGCAATTGATAACGGTTTTTATTATGATGCAGATTTTGGTGACCACAGCCTTACCGAAAAAGACCTTTTAGAAATTGAAATAAAATTCTTAGAATTTTCTCGGCAAAAATTTGAGTTTAAAATGCGAAATGCAACTAAATCAGCTGCATTGGAATATTATGAAAAAGAAAACAATCCCTTTAAAACAGAATTGATTGAAAATCTTGAAGATGGAACTATAACCTTTTGTGACCACGGGAATTTTACTGATTTATGTCGTGGAGGACACATTCCCCATACCGGTTTTATAAAAGCGATTAAATTAACAAATGTTGCTGGAGCATACTGGCGTGGTGATGAGACAAAACCCCAATTAACACGTGTTTATGGCATTTCTTTTCCAAAACAAAAAGAACTTACAGAATATTTAGCACTTGTTGAAGAGGCAAAAAAACGAGATCATCGAAAATTAGGAAAAGAACTTGAACTCTTTACTTTTTCTAAAAAAGTAGGGCAAGGACTTCCTTTATGGTTACCTAAGGGTGCAGCTTTAAGAGAGCGCTTAGAGAATTTTCTAAAAGCTGCACAACAAAAGGCTGGATATGAACAGGTAATCTCTCCACACATCGGAAGCAAAGAATTATATATGACATCTGGGCATTATGAAAAATATGGTGCAGACAGTTTTCAACCTATTCTTACTCCAGCAGATGGAGAAGAGTTTTTATTAAAGCCAATGAATTGCCCTCACCACTGTGAGATTTATAATGCAAAACCCTGGAGCTATAGGGACTTACCAAAACGCTATGCAGAATTCGGAACCGTATACCGTTATGAGCAAAGTGGAGAATTACATGGTTTGACACGTGTAAGAGGATTTACACAAGATGATGCGCACATTTTTTGTATGCCCAATCAGTTAGATGATGAATTTAAAAAAGTAATAGATCTTGTGCTATACGTTTTTAGTGCTCTAGGCTTTGATAATTTTAAAGCACAAGTTTCATTAAGAGATCCTGAAAAACCAGAAAAATATATTGGTTCATCTGAAAATTGGGATCTTGCAGAGCAAGCAATAATAAATGCAGCAAATGAAAAAAATCTAGATTATAAAATCGAAACTGGTGAAGCTGCCTTTTATGGTCCCAAATTAGATTTCATGGTAAAAGATGCTTTAGGACGTCAATGGCAATTAGGCACTATTCAAGTTGATTATAATTTACCTGAGCGCTTTGAATTAACATATAAAGGTAGTGACAATGAACTACATAGACCTGTTATGATTCATAGAGCTCCTTTCGGAAGTTTAGAGCGGTTTGTTGCTATATTATTAGAACATACGGGAGGAAATTTTCCACTTTGGTTAATGCCAAAACAGGTAAATATTTTATGTGTGAGCGAAAAATATAAAAATTACGCTCAAAAAGTTTTAAATTACTTGGAAAATCACGAAATTCGCGCCCTATTAGATGATCGAAATGAGACTATTGGGAAGAAGATTAGAGAGTCAGAAATCTCCAAAGTGCCTTATATGATTATCTTAGGAGAGAAAGAGGCCGAAAATGAAACAGTTTCTTTAAGGAAGCATACTGAAGGTGATTTAGGAAGCTTTTCTATAAAAAACGTTTCAGACATGATAAAAAAAGAAGTACAAAATAGCTTAACGAGCTTTGAAGTTTAATTTAAAAGACAGAAGACATAGCAATACGAAGACGTAGAACGAACCGCCCTGGAAGGGTAATCAAAGTAGATCCACACCGTATCAATCAAAAGATAATGGCTCAAGAACTACGTTTGGTTGGAGAGAATGTTGAAATTGGGGTTTACTCACTCAACAAAGCACTTGCCTTGGCAGAATCATTAGAATTGGATTTAGTTGAGATTTCCCCAAATGCTAAGCCACCAGTATGTAAAATTTTAGAATATAAAAAATTTCTATACGAACAAAAAAAGCGAGAAAAAGTTCTCAAGGCGAAAACAAGTAAAATTGTTTTAAAAGAAATACGTTTTGGGCCCAATACCGACGAGCACGATTATGAATTTAAAAAGAAACATGCAGAAAAATTTCTTGGAGAAGGAGCAAAATTAAAAGCCTTTGTCTTTTTTAAAGGTCGCTCAATCGTATTTAAAGAACAAGGTCAAATCCTATTATTACGTTTAGCTCAGGATTTAGAAGACCTCGGAAAAGTAGAACAAATGCCAATATTGGAAGGAAAGAAGATGAGTATTTTAATTGCTCCGAAGAAAAAATAAAAAAAGGAATAGTCATGCCAAAAATGAAAACAAAATCAAGTGCTAAAAAACGTTTTAAATTAACCGGAAGCGGTAAAATAAAGCGTAAGCATGCTTTTAAAAGTCATATTTTGACCAAAAAATCAAAAAAACGTAAATTAAAATTGACTCATTCTGGTTTAGTACACGAGAGTGACGAAAAAAATATTAAACAACAATTACGCCTTAATTAATTCAAAAACAGGTTACTCGTTAATAAATTAACCCGAAGACAGGCATAAAAGAGTAGAAATACCGCCTCCTTCAAAAAAAATAACTAAAATGCCAAGATCCACAAATTCAGTTGCTTCAAGAGCACGTAGAAAAAAAATATTAAAACAAGCGAAAGGTTATTTTGGCCGTCGTAAAAATGTATGGACGGTAGCCAAAAATGCCGTTGACAAGGCCATGCTTTATGCATATCGTGACCGAAAGGTTAACAAACGAAACTTTAGAGCACTTTGGATAACACGTATTAACGCAGGAGCTAGAATCAATGGAATGTCTTACAGCCAGTTCATGGGAAAAGTAAAAGCCAATAATATTGAGCTCAATCGAAAAGTTCTCGCAGACCTTGCGATGAATCATCCGGATGCTTTTAAAGCCGTTGTTGATAAAATCAAATAAATTCAAAACTACCTTCGGGTAGTTTTTTTTTTAGTTAATGAAAAAATATACCGTATACCATAATCCTAGATGTAGAAAATCAAGAGAAGTAGTAAAATTTCTTGAAGAAGCATGTCATTCATATGAAGTAGTGCAGTATCTGGATGGATTTTTTACAAAAGAAAGCCTTCAGGAGGTATTAAACAATATAAGGCTTAAACCCAGTGAAATAGTTCGTAAAAATGAATCGGAATGGAAAAATATTCTCAACCGTAACACATTAAATGAAGCTGAAATACTAGAACTTCTAATAAAATATCCGCGATTGATAGAAAGACCGATCGTTATATCAGGTAATAAAGGGGTTCTTGCTAGACCCATAGAGAATTTAGCTTTATTTCTTAAAGCCAATTAAACCCTATACGCATATTAGGGTCAAAGTAGCATTACTTCAAAAAAACAATGAAAAGATTATTATTAACTCTGTTAATTGTTATTACAACATGTACAGTTTTCGCTCAGCGTCCAAACAACTCTCAAAATATTACCAAAATAAAAATATCAGGTAATATAACTGACTCTGAAACAGCTGAGCCACTAGAATATGCCACAATCTCTTTGGTTAATGAACGTTTTCCAAATAGAATTCAAGGGGGAATTACTAATGGAAATGGAAATTTCGATATTGAGATTTTTCCTGGAAAATATAATATAACATTAGAATACATTGGATTTCAAAAAGTAACTCTCGAAAATAAAATTATTAGAGTAACAACACGTTTAGGCGACTTTAAACTTAATATTAATTCTGAATCATTAAATGAAGTAGAATTAATTGGAGAACGAACGGAAGTTGAAATAAGACTTGACAAACGAATTTATAACGTAGGAAAAGACATTACTGTAAGAGGTGGAAGCGTTACGGATGTAATGGATAACATACCCGCTGTATCTGTAGATGTCGAAGGAAATATCTCTTTGAGAGGAAATGATAACGTACGTATTCTCATAAATGGAAAGCCTTCTGGATTAGTGGGTCTTTCTGGATCTGCTGCATTACGTCAGCTACCAGCTGAATCCATTGAGAAGGTTGAAGTAGTCACTTCTCCTTCTGCACGCTATGAAGCTTCCGGAACAGCAGGTATTATAAATATTATACTGAAGAAAGATGAATTAATTGGCTTCAATGCAACTTTCATTGCAAATACTGGGATTCCAGAATACTTAGGAAGTACAGCAACTCTAAATTGGAGAACTAAAAAATTAAATGTTTTTTCCACAACAACTTACAGAGATCAAAAGTCTCTTGGTGGTGGAGTGTTTAATAACGAATATTTTAATGGAGATCTACCCAGTTCTTTTGCAAATGAAACAAGAGACTACGACAGAATTCGAAAGAATTACTTTATCAATTTGGGAGCGGAATATTACATCAATGATAAAACCTCCCTAACCATCAGCGGTTTTGTTCGTGACAGTAACAATACAAGTGATGCCAATACAGAAATTGATGATCTAAATGTTAATGGAGATATCCTTTCTTCTGTAGATAGATTACAAGAAGAAGCCGAAGAAGATAATTCAAGTCAATTCACTGCAAATTTCACAAAGAAGTTTAATGATGATGGGCATGAATTAGTCGCTGAAATTCAACTTCAAAAAAGTGCAGAAGATGAATTTGCTAATATTTCTAATTCTGATTCACCAAGTGAAACAGCAGGGACATTGGAGTCACAGACAAGAAATTTATTTCAATTGGATTATGTATGGCCTATTGATAAAAACACTCAGTTTGAATTTGGATATCGTGGAGACTTTAGTTCACAAGAAAATGATTATGAGATTGCCATAAAAGGAAATGGCCGATTTATAATAGACACAAACCTTTCAAACGTTTTATTATTTGAGCAAAACATAAACGCACTTTACACCCAATATGGGAAAAAAATTAATAAGTTTTCCTACATACTAGGACTAAGAATTGAAAAAACTAACATCGTTATTAATCAAAAAACGACCAATGACTTTAAAGAAAAAAAATATACTAACTTTTTCCCAACGGTAAATCTGTCTTATGAATTTAGTGAAGAAGAGAATATTACCTTAGGATTTAGCAGAAGAATTAGACGTCCTAGAAGTTGGTCTTTAAATCCATTTCCATCACGATCTAGTGTTACTTTTTTCAGACAAGGAAACCCAGATTTGGATCCTTCCTACTCGAGTACTTTTGATTTTGGATATCTAAAACGTTGGGAAAAATTCACCTTAAATGGATCAGCTTATTACCAAAAAGCAACACAAGTGATTACACGAATTACAGAAGCAACTGGAGAAGTTGTGAGAGTTAGTGAAGATCCAATAATAGAAATCCCATCATTACGAGCAACATCAATTAACCTTGCAGAAAATAACCGTTTAGGAACAGAATTCACTTTAACCTTCACTCCTTCAAGAAAATTTCGTTTGAGCGGAAACTTTAATATTTTCAATTCAGAAACAATTGGGACATACAACAATCAGGTTTTTGATGCTGAGATCGTAAGTTGGTTTGCCAGAATTAATAGTAATGTTACTTTACCCAAAGGCTGGACTGCACAATTAAGAGGATTCTACAGAGGTCCAAATGCAACCGCTCAAAGTAAATCAAAAGGATTCTTTGTTTTATCAGGGGCAATAAACAAAGATGTTTTAAATAAAAAGGGAACACTTTCTTTTAATGCAAGTGACTTATTGAATTCAAGGTTTTACAGAAACACGACAACTACTAAACTCTTTACAAATTACAGCGAATTCCAATGGAGAAGACCTTCTTACGTTATGACATTCACCTATAAAATAAACGAACGAAAAAATCAACGTAGAAAAAGAGGCCAAAACTATGGAGATGGTGGTGATGACGTTGGATTTTAAAAATAAAAAAGGGGGCTTATAAGCCCCCTTTTTTATTTTCTTTTCTCAATCTTCAGTTTATTCTTACCATATTTAAGGTGTTCAATTATTGCTCCTACCAACCAGTAAGGAATAACGAAAGTCAATAAAAAAATCATTAACCAAAAACCAATGGTTAAAATGGAAAGAAAAGCAAGAAATCCTAAGTATTGATCAAATTCGAACATAACCTGTGTTTAGAATATCAAAAATACATAATTTTTTGTTTGTGAGACCACCCTATTTTATGATTTAATAAACCTTATTCATAAAATAAATGGAAGTTATAAAAACCAATTCTCACAAATCAAGTATTTTTACCAAACAAAACTATACTCATGGAATTTAGAATTGAAAAAGATACTATCGGAGAAGTAAAAGTTCCTATAAATGTTTATTGGGGGCCTCAAACAGAACGTTCACGTTCAAACTTTAAAATTGGTGATCCTGCTTCCATGCCAATGGAAATAATTGAAGGGTTTGCTTATCTCAAAAAGGCTGCTGCTTTTACCAATCACGAACTGGGTGTTTTATCAGTTGAAAAGAGAAATCAAATTGCACAAGTTTGTGAAGAAATAGTAGGTGGAGCATTGAATGATCAATTTCCATTAGTCATCTGGCAAACAGGCTCTGGAACCCAAAGCAACATGAATGTTAATGAAGTTATTGCAAACCGAGCCCATGTTATTGCTGGCAACAAACTAGGAGATGGAAGTAAAACATTAACCCCAAATGACGACGTAAATAAGTCACAATCTTCAAATGACACCTTTCCAACTGCAATGCATATTGCGGCTTACAAGAAAATTATAACCAACACATTGCCCGGTATCACCCTTCTCCGTAATGCTTTAGATAAAAAAGCTAAAACATTTGAAAAAGTGGTGAAAATCGGAAGAACTCATTTAATGGACGCTACTCCCCTAACTCTTGGACAAGAATTCTCCGGCTATGTGTCTCAACTAGACCATGGAATTAAGGCTATCAATAATACCCTTGAGCACCTTTCTGAGGTGGCCTTAGGTGGAACGGCAGTAGGCACGGGAATAAATACTCCTAAAGGCTATTCAGAAAAAGTAGCCCATTACATTGCAAAATTCACAGGCCTACCCTTTATTACAGCTCATAATAAATTTGAAGCACTTGCTGCACACGATGCTATAGTTGAATCACATGGTGCCCTAAAACAGGTAGCAGTTTCTCTTAATAAAATAGCAAATGATATTCGCATGATGGCATCAGGTCCTCGTTCTGGTATTGGTGAAATTATTATTCCAGCTAATGAGCCTGGAAGTTCTATCATGCCCGGAAAAGTGAATCCTACTCAATGTGAAGCCATAACTATGGTATGTGCTCAAGTAATGGGAAATGATGTTGCAATTAGTATTGCAGGGACTCAAGGACATTATGAGCTTAATGTTTTTAAACCTGTCATGGCAACTAACTTCATTCAATCTGCTCAATTAATCGGTGATGCTTGTGTAAGTTTCACAGAAAACTGTGTTAATGGAATAAAGCCTAATCTTAAACGTATTGAAGAATTAGTTCAAAACTCATTAATGCTTGTAACTGCTTTAAATACTAAAATAGGATATTACAAATCCGCTGAAATTGCAAATAAAGCTCATGAAGAAGGAACTACTCTGAAAGAAGCAAGCCTTGCATTAGGATACCTTACGGGAGAAGAATTTGATGCCTGGGTATCTCCAGAAAAGATGACTGGAAATGGCTAAAAATATAAAATTTATACTTTTTAAAAATGAACATGCAAATATATTTAAAGCTTTAAATATAGAATGGCTTAAAACATTTTTCGTGGTTGAACCCTATGATTATTTAGTGCTTAACAATCCTTCAAAACAAATTATTGAAAAGGGTGGTGAGATTTTTATGATATCTCTGGAAGGAACCATAATTGGTACTTTTGCGTTTTTAAAAAAAGGGGAAAAGCTTTTTGAATTCAGCAAAATGGCTATAACACCATTAGAAAGAGGAAAGGGGTTCGGAAATAAAATAATGCGCTTTACCATTGAGTATTCTAGAAATCAACAATGGAATACTCTAATTCTATATTCAAATACTATTTTAGAAAATTCAATTCATTTATATCGTAAATATGGTTTTATTGAGGTACCCATTGACCCAGATATAAAATATGCTAGAGGGAATATTAAAATGTCTTTGAATCTAAAAAATTAATATATCTATCTCTAGCCTTACTCCCATAATTAAAATACTACTTTAGTGAGGTGAAATCAAAATTTACTTCCATGGCTGCATTAATAATTGCAGGGGAAGCTATATTCTTATTGCCTTTTATAGTGATGCGTGTTTTTAAACCAATTATACGTGACGTCTTTAAAATTTCTGATATTGATATTGGTGAGGCACAAGCACTTTACGGTGTCACTGCTCTTATATCGTATTTTTTTGGTGGTTTTATAGCTGATAAATGGGAGGCACGAAAATTACTTTCAATATCATTAATTATTACTAGTATTGGAGGAGTCATTATGGTTTCTATCCCCTCTATTATTAGTTTTAAGATTCTTTATGCCCTTTGGGGTGTTTCGACCATTTTTCTTTTTTGGGCAGCACTCATTAAAGCAACCAGACTTTGGGGAAATAAAAACAATCAAGGTGTTTCATTTGGACTTCTTGATGGAGGAAGAGGATTATTTGCTGCATCTATAGCACTTTTTGGCGCGTCTATTCTTAGCTATTTTTTTCCAGATGGAGCTGTAGTTGTTAGTTATGCAGATAAAAAAATAACTCTACAATATATTCTTGGTGCAATAACAGGAATTGTATTTCTTATTGGTTTATTTGTGTGGTTTTCACTTCCAGATGAAAGCTTTGAAAAGTCAAAAGAAAAGGAAAATTTTAGCTTAAAACAGGTCATTGAACTAATTAAAAAACCTAAAATCATATATCATTCGTTACTAATAATGTCTGCTTACACTGGCTATAAGCTTACAGGTGTATTTGGTATTTATGCAAAAGATGTTTGGGGGTTTAGCATAGAAAATGCAACTTATTTTGCTGTTTTCATTCAATTCATACGTCCACTAACAGTCATATTTGTTGGCTGGATTGCAGACAAATTAACGCCTTCTCTAGTTGTGATTCCATGTTTCACATTTATTACCATAGCATCTATATTAATTGGATTGGGAGATTTCGAAAAAAAGTATTTTGCAGTATCTTTTGGTTTATTTATCCTAATTGCAATTGGAACCTATTCCTTAAGGGGGTTGTACTTTGCACTAATTGAGGAAGTCAGAGCACCAATTAAAATTACAGGAACATTAGTAGGGATTATTTCAATTGTAGGGTTTACACCTGATATATTCATGTCTTTATTTACAGGATATATATTAGGAAAAGACCCTGGCGTTGAAGAGTATCAACATCTTTTTACCATGTTTTCAATTTTTCCAATTTTAGGACTTATTGCAGCATTTTTCTTTAGAAAAAGCAGAATAAACTGGAATTAATATCTTTAATTAATTTCTTGAAAGTTTACGATACTGAATTCGTTTAGGCATTAAATCTTGACCTAAACGTTTCTTTTTATTTTCTTCATAATCAGAGTATGAACCCTCAAAGAAATATACTTGAGAATCACCTTCGAATGCAAGAATATGAGTACAAATACGATCTAAAAACCATCGATCGTGAGAAATAACTACAGCGCAGCCAGCAAAATTTTCTAAACCTTCCTCTAATGCACGTAAAGTGTTAACATCCAAATCATTGGTTGGTTCATCCAACAATAACACATTACCCTCTTCTTTTAAAGTCATTGCCAGGTGCAAACGGTTTCGTTCACCACCAGAAAGTGCAGATACTTTTTTGTTTTGCTCACTTCCACTAAAATTAAATCGACTTAAAAAAGCACGAGAATTGATTTGCCTACCTCCAAGCATTATTAACTCTTGCTCATCACTGAAGTTTTGCCAAATAGTCTTATCAACATTTATATTAGAATGTGATTGATCCACATAAGCTAATTTAACAGTTTCTCCTACAGAAAAACTACCTCCATCAACAGTCTGCTCACCCATTATCATTCTAAAAACAGTTGACTTTCCAGCTCCGTTCGGTCCAATGACTCCAACAATACCTGCTTGAGGTAAAGTAAAATTCAAATCATCATATAACATTTTATCTCCAAATGATTTAGCCACGTGAGAGGCTTCAATAACATTTGTTCCTAAACGTGGACCATTGGGAATAAATATTTCCAACTTTTCATCTACCTTTTTCTGATCTTGACTCATCAGTTTGTCATAATTTGATAAACGTGCCTTTTGTTTTGATTGTCTTCCTTTGGGTGCCATTCGTACCCATTCTAATTCGCGTTCTAAAGTCTTTTGCCGCTTTGAAGCATGTTTCTGCTCTTGGGCTAAACGTTTTGATTTCTGATCCAGCCATGAAGTGTAATTTCCTTTCCATGGAATTCCTTCCCCACGGTCTAACTCCAAAATCCAACCAGCTACATTATCTAAGAAATAACGATCGTGTGTTACTGCAATAACAGTACCTTGATATTGGGCAAGATGGTGTTCTAACCAATGAACAGATTCTGCATCTAAATGGTTAGTTGGTTCATCTAACAATAAAATATCTGGCTTCTTTAATAATAATCTACACAATGCAACACGTCTTCGCTCTCCTCCAGATAATACTGATATTTTTTGATCACTAGGGGGAGTTCTAAGGGCATCCATAGCAATTTCCAACTGAGTGTCTAGTTCCCACGCATTAGCAGCATCAATTTGATCTTGTAAAACTGCCTGACGATCCATAAGTTTCTGCATCTTATCAGCATTTTCATAAACTTCTGGTAATCCAAATTGATCATTAATACTATTATATTCCTCAAGGATAGCAACTGTTTCAGCAGCTCCTTCTTTAACTACTTCAATTACTGTTTTTTCTTCATCCATTTGAGGTTCTTGCTCTAAAAAACCAACAGAGTATTCTTGTGAAAAAACAACATCTCCCTGAAAATTTTGATCTAAGCCTGCTATAATTTTTAAAAGTGTTGACTTTCCAGAGCCATTAAGGCCTAGAATACCAATTTTTGCACCATAAAAAAAACTTAAATATATGTTTTTCAAAACAGGTTGATTTGCACTAGCATAGGTTTTAGAAACCCCTGTCATTGAAAAAATCACTTTCTTATCGTCAGCCATAATTAAATTCTACCTTTTAAAGCATTAAAAGCCCAGGCTAAAGCATAAAATCCAATTCCAGCTATGGAAAATCCAATTGCGTATTCTGGATATTTAAAAACTCCTATTAAGATAAGTGCAGTGCCTAATATGGCCATTATTAAAGCAACATATCTCATTATTTTATTTTTGTTTAAACTCATGGTAATTTATATAAGAAAGCAAATATCGAACAAAAATTTAAAATGCTACGTATAGATTTTATTACTTTCGTAGCTACTAGAGTTATAAAATGAATTTAGAAAAAGAAATTAATGAAGATGCGTTGAAAATGGCTTGGGCTAATCTCCAAGAACGCATTCGTAAAATAAAACAAGGAGGAGGTAAATCTCGTCTTAAAAAACTTGCGGGACAAGGAAAACTTTCTGCCCGAGAGCGAATCAATAAGTTAGTTGATAATCCTAATGATGTTTATGAAGTAGGAATTTTAGCTGCTGAAAAAATGTATGAAGAATATGGAGGCTGTCCTTCTGCAGGAGTGGTCGTAGTAATTGGTCATATTTCTAAAAAAAGATGTGTCATTGTGGCGAATGATTCTACAGTAAAAGCAGGAGCATGGTTTCCAATGACAGCTAAAAAGAATTTACGTGCTCAAGAAATTGCTATGGAAAATAAAATTCCAATCATTTATTTAGTGGATAGTGCAGGAATATTTTTGCCATTACAAGACCAAATTTTTGCAGACAAAGATTGCTTTGGACGTATTTTTCGAAATAATGCTAAAATGAGCAGTATGGGTATTGTTCAAATTGCCGCAATTATGGGAAGCTGTGTGGCTGGGGGTGCTTACTTACCTATTATGTCAGATGAAGCTATTATCGTTGAAAAAACAGGTAGCATATTTTTAGCAGGAAGTTATTTAGTTAAAGCTGCAATTGGTGAGGAAGTTGATAATGAATTCCTTGGAGGTGCAGATACCCATTGTGGTATTAGTGGAGTAACTGATTATAAAGTTAAAAATGATGAAGCTGCTTTAAATAAAATCAGAAGTCTTATTGAAAAAATGGGAAGTAGGCCCTTAGCTGGCTTCAAACACTCTGAAATAAAATCACCTAAATTAGACACTAAATCTCTTTATGGACTTCTCCCAAAAAACAGAACACAACCCTATGACACGTATTCACTCCTTGACCACATAGTAGATGAAGGCTCTATGGATGAATATAAGAAAGACTATGGGCAAACCTTAATAACAAGCTATGCAAAAATTGAGGGTTGGTCAGTTGGTGTAATTGTCAATCAACGCAAAGTAGTGAAAAGTAAAACTGGAGAAATGCAATTTGGTGGAGTTATATATGGTGATGCAGCTGATAAAGCAACCCGCTTTATAGCGAATTGTAATCAACGGAATATTCCACTTGTTTTCCTTCAAGATGTAACAGGGTTTATGGTAGGAAGTAATGCTGAACATGGAGGTATTATTAAAGACGGTGCTAAAATGGTTAATGCTGTTGCAAATTCAATAGTGCCTAAGTTTACCATTATTGTTGGAAATTCTTTTGGTGCTGGAAATTATGCAATGTGTGGTAAGGCTTATGATCCAAGGTTTATGCTAGCTTGGCCCACAGCAAAACTTGCCGTTATGGGAGGGTCACAAGCAGCAAATGTTTTATTACAAATAGAAAAAGTAACAGCAAAAAAATCTGGAACTTCTTTAAATGCTAAAAAAGAAAAAGAACTTAAGGAATCTATTCAATCTAATTATAATGAAAAAACAGAAATTCTGCATGCTGCTTCTCAGCTTTGGGTAGACGCAGTTATTAAGCCTGAAGAAACTAGATCATGGATTAGTATGGGAATAGATATTGCCAATCAAGCACCGTCAGAAGAAAAGTTTAATATGGGACTTTTACAGGTCTAACACGAGGCTAGGCTTTAAGGCTAGTGTTTCATTTCTTTTAATTTTACCACTTTGGGTGTAAACAAAGTCATTAAAAAAAACAATGGCCTTTGGTATTTCATAAGAATTAAAACCTTTAAAGTTTTTTATCTCACTTTTAAGTGCTTCTTTATCAAATTTATTGGTCAAAGCAACGGCAAGAATTACTTTTTGTCCTAAAACTGGATCTGATAAACTGCCTATAAAATAATTCAATCTAAGAACTTCCGAAAGTTTGCGTTCAATTTGCTCAGGGTGTATCTTAATACCTCCAGAATTGATAATATTATCTATTCGCCCAATTAATTTAAACCGATTATTATCTAGTAATTCAATCTTATCATTAGTTACTAGACTCTCTAGATTTAAGAGAGGGGCACTTACAACTAAACATTTTCTAATATCTTGAGTCACAGAAATATTCGAAAGACAAGTAAATTCAGATGGGGGATCCTCCATGGAACGAACTGCAATATGAGATAATGTTTCGGTCATTCCATAGGTCTCAAAAGCATTTATAGATCGCCTAATTAATTCATTTTGTAGGGCAACAGAAACATAAGCACCCCCTATAATTAGAGTGTTTGCTTGTTTTAAATTTTTTAAAGAATGATAGGCTTGCATTGGAGTCATAGCGACAAAATCATATACAGTATCATTTTTATGAAAAGGATTTTTAGTGGGTGAAATAAGGTCAAGTGAGAGACCTAAAACCATCGCACGAATAAGCATCATTTTTCCAGCAATAAAGTTTGCTGGAAGACAGTGTAGTGCCTTATCTCCAACTGATATGTTAAAGTAATTTCCAGTCGCAATTGCACTGTTAACGAGTGTTTGTTTTTTAAAAAACATTCGCTTTGGTTTTGCTGTTGTACCGGAAGTTACTAGATAAATAGAATCTGATTTATCAAGCCAATCCATTAAAAAATCACCAATATAACTCTCAAAAAGATCACCTTCTTTAATGAAACAACAGGCAACTTGCTGCAGACCTAATTGATCATAATAATAGCCATTTAACAGAAAGCGATTGTGTATTTTAGAATAGTGGGGTGTTTCCATACTATAGTCGTCCTGTTAATTTCATTTTCCAGTTACTCCATCCATATTTTTTGTTCATTATTAATAGAAAAAAGGGATAAAAAACAATTAAGGAAAGAATTAACTCAGCTCCTAATGAAGGCTCCGATATATCGATAAGAATAGACTCTGTCTGAAAAGCAGTCCATGAAGAAGTCACAAGTAATGCGGTTATTAAGTTATTTGCAGCATGAAAACCTATAGCAAGCTCAATTCCTTCATCCATAAGTGAGAGAATACCTAAAAAGAGTCCCGTTCCTATGTAATAAAGCATAATTCCATAACCTAATTTTTCTACTTCAGGATTAAACATATGTAGACTTCCAAAAATAAGAGAGGTCACTAATAATGGTGCCCATCTGTTTTTAAACATTCCTCCAAAACCTTGCATTAAATAACCTCTAAAAATAAATTCTTCAAGACTTGTTTGAATTGGAATCAATAAAACCGCAATAACAAAAAGAATTCCAAATGCTTTGGCATTAAAATTCCATTCATAAGATTCTGGTGAGAAAAAATAATCTCCAATAATTAAAACAAGACTAAAAATACCCCATAGAAAAAAAGCATAAAATATCCTACTCCAATCGATGCTAGAGCGACTAGTCGCGATTATTCTTAGCGTAATTTCGTGTAACTTAACCACCACAAGCCACAAGCCTAAAAATCCTGCCACAAAAGGTATAAGTAATAAAAATAATTGAAGGTTTTTATCTAAATCCCTTAATAGCGACATAGGATCGGCGTTGGAAGTCATAGGACCTGCTTCGACGATATAATAGGTTAGAGGCGCTTGGCCAATAAAACTAAAAATGATAACAACAAAGGAACCTAACAGGTACTTCCAAAAAGGGTTTTTTGTGAAATCGACTTGATTAAAAAACATATTAGGTTAAATTTGTTTCCAAGGTATTGAATTATCAGTCCACAAACAACCCTTTTTAATTACTAAAGGGCTTTCAATATTATTGGTGAAAAGAGATCCTGTACCTAAACCCTGAGGAAGAGAAATATTTTTGAGAAAGGTAAATTGAGCAATTGCATTTAAGCCAATATTACTCTCAAGTGCACTTGTAATCCACCAATCAATTCCTTTTTCTTTTGCAAGACTTAGCCATTGTAGTGTTGAAGAAAAACCGCCTAATAAAGTAGGTTTAAAAACAAGATATTGGGGGCAAATTTGATCAAGCATTTGAATTTGTAACGCCTTTGAAAACACCCCTATTAACTCCTCATCTAATGCGATAGGAATTGGTGTTTTTTTACATAAAAAAGCCATATTTTCCCATTGTTTTGTAGCGATTGGCTGTTCAATAGAATGTAATCGAAAAGCACTTAATTTCTGAAGTTTTGAAAGTGCTTCACTGAATAAAAAAGCACCGTTAGCATCAACTCTAATTGAAATAGTTTTTGCATCATATCTTTTTCGTAACTGAGCGATCAACCTTAACTCTTCGTCAAAATCAAGAGCACCAATTTTGATTTTAATACAATTAAACCCTTTAGATAAAAGGCCATCAATTTGTTGTTTCATAAAATCATAAGAACCCATCCAAACCAAACCGTTAATTGGTATTGATTTAGATCCTTTTGTAAAAAAAGAAGGAAAGAGCTCGTGAGAATGTGCCCCTTTTAAAGATAAAAGAGCCATTTCAAAGCCCATTTTAATAGCTGGCCATGCTGTTAAATCTAAAAGAGCTTCACCTCTTATTATTTGATTACAAAGCATTGCCAAGGTCTTTTCAAAATCAGGATGGTCATCATAGCTCAATCCTTTTAAAATACTACATTCACCTATTCCTGATTTTCGATCCTTAGTAAGGATCAAAAACCAGCTATCTTTTTTCAATAAAACACCACGCGAAGTTCCGCTGGGATTCTTAAAAATTAAAGTGTGTTTTTTAAAATGTGCTTTCATTATCCGAGGTAAAAACTAAAGAAAATAAGGATTGATAAAAAAAATATAGAGAGTGATAGTTTTTTAAGTTCGGGATCAAAAAATTTTGGCTCAGAATTTTTAAGAACTGATATAAAATGAACCATGAGAGGAATAATTGCTAAATAAGGAATCCAAAAAAACCTAATAGATACTGAAGAAAAAACATACACAAGAATTGAAACAGAAACTATCAATAAAAATAAATGATACTTTTTTGCGATTGCTGCTCCCATAATAACTACTAAGGTTCTCTTGCCCACAAAAGCATCATTATCAATATCACGCATATTATTAAGGTTTAAAACCCCAACTGATAAAAACCCAACCATAAGTGATAGAAGGATAGCTGGATAAGAAAAAGTTTTGAGTTGAACAAAATAAGCACCCAATACACTAACTCCTCCAAAAAAAAGGAAAACAAATAAATCACCAAAACCATAATATCCATAAGCTTTATTTCCAACAGTATAGAAAATTGCAGCCCAAACACTTGCAAAACTTAAACCAATAAATATTAAAATATAATTCCAAGAGTTGAAGCCAAATGCTAGGAATATTAATACAAAAGCTAGTAATAGTGATATTAATGAAATAATTACAATCCCCTTTTTGAGGATTTCTCTACTTAAAAGACCTTGTTGTAAGACCCTTTTAGGACCTAATCTGTTTTCATTATCGGTGCCTTTAACGCCATCACCATAGTCATTGGCAAAATTAGAAATGATTTGAAAAGAAATGGCTGTAAATAACATTAAAACAAATAAAGTCACCGAAAATTCAGGGTGCTGAAAGCACAAAGAATTACCAATCAAAATACCTGAAACTGAAAGTGGAAGGGTTCGTAAACGCACTGCTTTAAGCCAAACTTTAAGTTGTTTCATAAATTGTGAGACTATGGAAATTTAGGGAATTGTTTAAAATTAGGAGCCCGTTTCTCTAAAAAGGCTTTTTTTCCTTCTTGTGCCTCTTCCATCAAATAATACATTAATGTTGCATCACCAGCCAATTGCATTAATCCATGTTGACCATCTAATTCAGCGTTTAAAGAACGTTTAATCATTCTTAGTGCAAGTGGACTGCGTTGTTGCATCATTCTACACCATTCCATTACGGTGTTTTCTAATTCCTCTAGTGGAACAACCTTGTTCACCATACCCATTTCCATTGATTCTTGTGCAGAATATTGTTCGCATAAAAACCAAATTTCACGAGCCTTCTTTTGTCCTACGTGGCGCGCTAAATAAGAAGAACCGAAACCACCATCAAAACTTCCAACTTTTGGTCCTGTTTGTCCAAAAATTGCATTTTCACTTGCAATCGTTAAGTCACATACTACATGCAAAACATGACCTCCTCCAATTGCATAACCATTTACCATAGCGATTACTGGCTTTGGAAGCTCTCTAATTCGTTTATGTAAATCAAGTATATTTAGACGGGGCACACCGTCCTCTCCAACATAGCCCCCTAACCCTTT
>Ga0307986_10001330_pt1 | contig 17968 bp, 18 predicted proteins | sample EllFjometageno82_FD_203170 | JGI IMG/M metagenome (GOLD analysis project Ga0307986, IMG submission 203170) | Marine microbial communities from Ellis Fjord, Antarctic Ocean - #82 | ecosystem: Environmental > Aquatic > Marine > Unclassified | place: Southern Ocean | collected 2014-10-09
AGAAAAACTTACCTTCTTTTGCCCACTTACCCATCAAACCTAGATGAGCAACTTGTAATGGACCATTAATTTTAAGCTCTGTATCTAAGCCTTTAAAACCATTTCCTTTTGTTGCAAACGGAATGTCATGATAAGCAGAAAAGTTTTCTAAATGTATCCAACTCTGCCAAGCAGTAGTTAAACCACAAGAAATTCCAGCTGCTTTAGCTGCGTCTAATGCTTTACCAACATCGCCCCAATGTTTAAGGCTCATATTAGGTTTTAATCCAGCTTTTTTCATTAGGTCTTTGTTAACCCATAGAACTGGTGTTGATGCATTGTAAGGTAGAGACAACATTTGTCCGTCTGTTGTCGTGTAGTAACCTTTTACCGGTGGAATAAAAGCATTCTGATTAAATTTTAATCCAGACTCATTCATTACTTCGTAAATTGGCTTCGTAGCACCTTTTGCTGCCATCATACTTGCTGTTCCAACTTCAAATACCATTAAGATATGTGGTTGTTGTTTTGCTCTGAACGCAGCTATTCCAGCGTTTAATGTTTCTGAGTAGTTACCTTTTCTTGTATGAACTACTTCGTATTTATCTTGGCTAGCATTAAAGTTTTTAACTTGAACATCAAGTAGTTCTCCAAGTCTTCCTCCGAATGCATGCCACCAATTAATTGTAGTTTTTGCTTCTGCATTTGCATGTGAAAAAAGCGCAAATATACTGAAAACAAAAAATAATTTTTTTAGTGATTTCATTGATTTTCCTTTGTTTGTTTTTATAAAAATACTTAATTATTTCAAAAAACTTAGCAGAACTTTTAACTGCATAAAAGGAGTAATTGAAGATTTAGATATTAAATTTTATAAAAAAATTCTAGTATAGGTTTAAATCTTGGCAAATTCGCCACCAGTTCTAAATCTCCATAACCACTTTGGCATAGCTTTCTGAACATCGGTTGGTTTTATGTTTAAATCTTTTAAGGTTAAATGGTTGTTAGATACAATGTTGTCCACTTCACTTAAAATTATACACTGGTCTTTTGTGAGCAAAGGTTTTGGCATTAGACTAAATAAAGTTGCCTGAACTTTTGCTAGTGGCATAGGCATCTCAACAATAAATTTTTTTTTTCCTATCGTGCTAACTATAGATTTTACCATATCTTTAAAACTAATTATTGTTGGCCCACCAATCTCATAGATTTTTCGTTCATTTTTTTTAATTTCAATAGCTTTAACAATCGCGGTTGCTACATCGTCCACTAAAATAGGTTGAAATTTATAATTAGGCCTAACAACTGGGATTACAGGAAATAAACTTAACTTTGCAAAGAGGTTAGTAAAATTATCTTCGTTACCACAAACTACACTCGGTCTAATAATTACTGTGTTTTTAAAATTCTCTAATGCCTTTTGCTCACCACTAAACTTCGACTGCTGGTAGAGTGAATTAGAATTTGCGTTAGCTCCTATAGCACTAACGTGAATAAATTTTTTAACCTCAGACTCTGAGCAGTATTTGGCAATAAGACTTGGAAGGTCGGAATGGATATTGATAAATTTTTGTTTCCTATTTTCAAAAAGAATTCCGACTAAATTAATAACAATATCTGAATTTTTTATTGCTTCTTTTATTTTAGAAAAGTCTTTTGTGTTAAAATCTATAAATTCAATTGCTCCCGGCGGAGCTTGTGTTTTCATATAACCTTTTAAATAAGCGTTTCTAGTTGGAATAATGCATTGAAAATTCCTCTCAGTCATTTTTCTGACAAGATATCTTCCTATAAATCCACCACCGCCAAGGATTGTTGCTATTGGGTAATTATTCATGGTACTCAAGATAGTTATATGAAAATACACAAGTTTCAAGGGGACATAAGTTCAGAAGTTGCAAGTTCGTTCAAAGATACTGTCGCTATTGATACAGAGGCAACAGGTTTATTGATACCAGAACGTGATAAATTAAGTTTAGTTCAGATTTGTGGTGAAGGTGGTGAGGTCTATATTATTCAACCTGATCGAACTAATTATAAAATGCCTAACCTAACGTCTGTGTTAGAGAATAATAAAATTCAAAAAATTGGTCATTTTTTAAGATTTGATAAAAGTGCCCTTGAATATTTTTTAAAGTGTAAAATGAATAATATTTTTTGTACAAAAATAGCTTCTAAAATTTGTAGAACTTATACAGATTCACATGGGCTTAAAAGTTTAGTCCAAGAATTTTGCAATAAAAAATTAGACAAGAACCAAGGATCAAGTGATTGGAATAAAAATATTAACGAACTTAGCGACAAACAGTTAGAGTATGCTGCTAACGATGTGATTTATTTACATCGAATCAAAAATGAATTAGAAAAAATGTTAGTTAGAGAAGAACGAATGAATATTTATAAAAAATGTTTAGAATTCTTAGATACAAGAATAGAATTAGATCAAAAAGGATTTAAATTTTCAATATTTGAACATTAATGCCAAAAGTCAATTATATTTCTATTGCAAAAAAAGCTGCTGCTATTCAGATAAATGAGCTTAAAAAAATTAATAAAGTTTTTAATAAATCATTTTTACAAGCGGTCGACGTAATGGCTAATTGTAAAGGTAAGGTTATATGTGCAGGTATTGGAAAAAGTGGTCTGATTGCAAGAAAAGTTGCAGCAACTTTATCGTCGGTTGGAATTTCTTCGTTCTTTCTAAACCCGAGTGAAGCTAACCATGGTGACCTTGGACAAATTGATAAAAGAGATTTGCTATTAGTTTTTTCATACTCAGGCAATACTTCTGAAATTGCAAATATGCTTCAATATGCAAATCGTTTTAATATTAAAATTATTGGCGTTGCTTCAAAAAAAGATAGTTTGTTGTTAAAAGCAAGTGATGTGAAATTACTACTTCCACAAGTTAAAGAATCTGACCCCACTGGAATGGTGCCAACAACGAGTACAAGCATCACGTTATTGTTGGGAGACTGTCTTGCTGTTGCACTTATGAATAAAATGAGTTTTTCAAAAGAAAGATTCAAAGTTTTTCATCCAGGTGGCAACATTGGACAGAAATTATTATTGGTTAAAGATATTATGACAAAGGGTAATAAACTGCCTGTGGTAAATATTAACAAAAGTATTTATGAAGCAACAAAAGTTATTGATCAAAAAAAACTTGGATTAGCTGTAGTTATGGAAAAAAATAATGTTAAAGGTGTTTTAACTGATGGAGATGCTAGAAGAGGAATAAAACATTATTCTAAAAATGACCATTTAAAAAATTTCATGACTCCTAATCCCTTTTTTGTTTCAGAAACCTCGCTTGCTTCGAAAGCCTTATCTCTAATGAATGAAAAAAAAATTACTAGCTTATTAGTCACCACAGAAAAAGAATATAGCAAAACTAATAGGAAGCTTAAAGGCATTGTTCACATCCATTCTCTGTTAAAATATGGAATAAAGTGACTAGTAGAAAAAAAAAAATTTTTTTTATACAGCTTACTATTTTTTTAGTAGCATCAATACTTCTATATAATACATATGGCGATAGAGACAAAAAAAGTGAAGAAATAGTTATAATAAAAAATGAAACTAATCTTGATACTAATAGTTTTAACGATGTTGAGTATTCTGGTTTTGACTTATCCGGAAATAGATACACCTTAAAAAGTAGAAGAGCTGATTTTAAAACAGAGACGCCTGAATTAGTAAATATGAAAGTAGTTATAGCAAAATTTTTTCTAAAAAATGATACTACTCTAACTATTACAAGTGATGAAGGTCTTTATAATAACACAACTTTTGATATGAATTTTTGGAAAAATGTTAAAGCTGACTATTTAACCCATAATTTTTTATCTGATCAACTGGTTTATTCTAATTCTAATGCTGAGTTAATTGCTACTGGTAATGTAAGAGGAGAAAGTATAGAAAAAGGAAAGTTCACTGCAGACAATGTTAAATATAATTTAATAGATAAAACTTTGGATTTTTCTATGTTTAATAAAAAACAAGTTAATATAAAACTTATAGATTAATGAAAAAAGGTTTTAGAATAATTAAATTCAAGAAAGATAAGCCCGTCTTTCAAGTTAAAGATATAAGTAAATCTTATGACGGTCGACCTATTTTAAAAAAAATTAATATGAATCTTTATCCTGGTGAATGTGTTGGTTTGTTAGGTCCAAATGGTTCCGGAAAATCAACCTTATATAGTACTATCATTGGTGAAATATATCCTGACGCTGGAAAGATAATACTTAACGGTAAAGAAATTCAAGAAAAACCAATTCATCTTAGAGCAAAATCTGGGATTGGTTACTTAAGTCAGCAAAGAAGTGTTTTTAATATAAATGTTTACGATAATTTATTAGGAATTTGTCAGCTCAGTATTAAGGGATCTGAAAACCAGATTAAATTAACTGAAAAATTACTAGATGAATTTAATCTTCAACATTTAAGAAATATTCAGGCTTCAAACTTATCGGGTGGTGAGGTTAGAAGGTTAATGCTGGCACGTTTATTAATCAATAAACCAAGTGTAGTATTACTAGATGAGCCTATGGCAGCGTTAGACCCAATCGTTGTTCAAGATATTCAAAAATATATTTTAAAATTACAAAATTTTGGGTGTGCTATTTTGATTACAGATCATCAGGTTAACAATTTATTTGATATAGTAGATAGAGCATATGTTCTTGGTGAACAATCAATTATTGCTCAAGGAACTCCGTCTGAAATTTTGAAGTCTTCAAAAGCAATAGAATTATATTTCGGATCTTCCTATAGGGTTTAACTAGTATGCTTCATAAAAGTTTTTCAATCAATACATCCGGTCAAATTAAACCGTATAGTAAATCTATTATTGTTGATTCTGACAAGTCTATTTCTATTAGATCTTTTTTAGTAGGATCTATTAGTCATAACATTTCCGAAGTTAAAAATGTCCTAGAGTCTGAAGATGTATTCTCTTGTATCGACTGCCTAAGAAAACTAGGTGTAAAAATTAAAAAAGTAAAAGCAAAACACTATCTAATTTATGGTAAAGGCTTGGGTTCTCTTTATGCTAAAAAAAATACAGTTTTAGATTGTGGAAATTCAGGAACTACGGCAAGATTACTTGTGGGATTGCTTTCAACTAATCCTGAAATTCAGATTAAAATTAAAGGAGATAGCTCTTTAAACAAAAGAAATATGAGCAAACTTATTAATGTTATGAGCACATTTGGAACTACTTTTTTGCCAAAAAATAAAACAGCTTTTCCATTGACATTAATTTCTTCAGAATTACCAATTGGCATTAAGTACAGAGCAGGAAATTCTGCGCAACTTAAAAGTGCTGCAATTTTAGCAGGACTAAACGCTAATGGTGTTACTAATGTTATTGAAGAAAAAGAAAGCAGAAATCATACTGAGAATATGCTTATTGGAAATTCAAAAATTCTAGAAATCAAAAAAAATAAAAAAAAACAAAATCATATTAAAGTTTACGGAAAGGGATGCTTAGATTCTTTAAAAACTAATGTTGGAGGTGATCCAAGTTCAGCTGCTTTTTTTACTGCTTTAACATTACTTACACCAAGAGCTAAATTAAAAATCAAACACGTGGGTTTAAACGAAAGAAGAATTGGATTCTATAATCTCCTAAAAAAACATGGTGCAAGAATAAAATTTAAAAATATAAAAAAAATTAATCATGAACTTATTGGTGATATTTATGTTCAGAGTAGCAAGCTCAAACCTATAAAAGCAAGTAGTGTTTATTACGTATCAGCTACAGACGAATACCCAATTCTTTTTGTGATTGCTGCATTAACAAAAGGGATGTCACTTTTTAAAGGTATAGAAGATTTGGCAAATAAAGAAAGTAATCGAATAGAGGAAATGAAAAAAATATTAATTCAAATAGGCGTTAAATGTAAATCAACTAAAAAAGAAATGAAAATTTTTGGTACCTCAGAATTTAAAAAAACTATCGACAAAATTAAGGTGCCTAATTTAGGAGATCATCGTATTTGCATGAGCGCAGTAATATTATCATTGGTCACTGGCATCAGGGCTGAGGTTAAAAATTTTGAGACTGTCGGAACATCTTCACCTTCGTTTTTAAAAATAATTAAATTGCTAGGAGGAAAATTTGAAATTAAAAAAACATCATAAATTAATTATCTCGGCAGATGGGTCAGCAGCAAGTGGTAAAACTACTGGGGCAAAAAGAATTTCTAAAAAATATGGTTTACAGTTTTTATCTTCAGGTTTACTTTATCGATACGCAAGTTTTAAACTTTTAAAACATAAGCCAAAAAATAAGATAATTTTTCTCCAAAAATGTTTTAAAAACTTAAGTTTAAAACAGTTAAAAAATAAAAATTTACATTCTCCTAAAATTTCTGCGCATTCTTCTGTTATTGCAAAAGAAAAAAAAATTAGAGTTATTTTAAAAATATATCAAAAAAAATTTGCAAAAAAATATAATAAAGTTTGTATTGAGGGACGAGATATTGGTACTGTTATTTTACCTGACGCAGATATTAAATTTTTCTTTAAATGTAAATTGGATGTTGCAGCTAAAAGAAGGTTTAAAGAACTTCAAAAAACAAATAAGAGTATTAAACTTACTGATGTTAAAAAAGCCATGCGTATTCGTGATAATTTAGATAAAAAACGTAAAAATTCTCCTTTGATTCAGGCAGAAAATGCGGTAATTGTGCAAACTGATAAATTAAAAAATATCAAAGGTATGCTTAATAAAATGTCTCGGGTAATCAAAGAAAAAATTAAAGAAAAATATGGCAGTTGAAATAATTCATCAGGAACTATCTAGCTCTCAAAAAGAGTTTGAAAGTCTACTGAATGAGGACTTTAAAGACCGCAAGCTTAAAGAAGGCGAAATCATTAAAGCAACAGTAACTGAAATAACTAAAAATTTTGTAGTTTGTGACGTAAAAGCAAAAATGGAAGGTATGATTCCTGTTGAAGAATTTAAGAATGACGAGGAGCTATCAAAATTAGAAATTGGTTCACAAATTGAGGTTTATTTAGAGCGTATTGAAAGTTTTAAAGGTGAGATTATTATTTCAAGAGAGAAAGCAAAACGAATGAACGCTTGGAATCGAATGGAAAAAGTTTTTGAAACAGGTGAAGAAATTATAGCTTATATAACAGGTAGAGTTAAAGGTGGCTTTATTGCAACATGTGATGGACTACCTACGTTTATGCCTGCATCGCAAATTGACGTTAGACCACTAAAAAAATTTGATCACTTGATGAACGTACCCTTGAAAGTAGTCGCAACTCGTATAGATAAAGTTAGAGGTAATGTTTGCACTTCGCGAAGAGCAGTTTTAGAAAAAAGTAAAGATATTGATGCTAAAGAGGCTTTAAAAAATTTGAAAGAAGGTGACGTTATAGATGATGCTAAGGTGAAAGCAACTACGGACTGGGGAATTTTCTTGGACATAAAAGGTATTGATGCCTTGCTTCATGTTTCAGATTTGTCACATGGACGTGTAAAAAAACCTTCTGACTTGGTTACCATAGGTCAAACGATGAAAGTTAAAATTACAAAAATTGACAAGTTAACCAATCGTGTCTCGGCTTCTGTCAAAGCTTTGACAGATGATCCTTATAATAGTTTAGAAAAAAAATACAAAATTGGTTCTATTTATACTGGCACAATCACAAAATTGATGGATTACGGTGCTTTTGTTAGATTAGAAGACGGAATTGAAGGTTTAATTCATAGTTCAGAATTGTCTTGGACAAATAAAAACGTACAACCTTCAAAAATTTTGTCAGCCTCTCAAGAAGTTAAAATTAAAATCGTTTCAATAGATAGTGATGCAAAAAGAATTTCTTTATCTTACAAAGAAACTCTACCTAATCCTTGGAAAGAAGTTGAAGACAAGTTAGGTTCAATTGTTGAGGTTACAATTAGTAACATTACAGATAAAGCTATCTTTGCTGATTTAGATAATGGACTAACCGGGATGTTGCATTACAGGGAACTTTCTTACAAAGAAGAAGATCAAGATCTTAAAAAATTTAAAAAACAACAAAAAATAAAAGTTAAAATAGTTGAGCTAAAAGATGGAAAACTTAGATTCTCAGCTCGTGCACTTGAAAAAGATCCTTTTGACTGGTTCAAAGAGAATAAGAAAAAAGAAGGATCAGTCATTACAACAAGGGTTCATGAAGTTTTAAAAACAGGTGTTAAAGTTAGTGTAGATCCTGAGAAACATATAATTGTTATGATTAAAAAAAATCAACTGGCAAAAGAAGCTGCGGATGCAAGGCCTGAAATTTTTGTACCTGGAAACGTTTTGGATGCAATGATTACTGATTTAGACTTAGAAAGAAGAGAGATTGTTTTAAGCGTTAAAGCAGCTCAGATATACGAAGAAAAAGGTTTAGTTGCTAAGTTTGGTGCCAATGCCGCAAAATCTGGAGCAACACTAGCTGGTATATTTCAGAAGGCTTTAGGTAAAGCGCCTAAAAAGAAAAAAAAAAAAGAAGAATAATTCTTGGTTAAGTCAGAAATAATTAAACAACTACACAAAAAATACCCTGCTTTAAATCGTTCTCAAATAGAGTCCATTTTTGACGTTATGTTTGATGCGATATCGGATAGCTTAATTAAAGCAAGGCCAGTCGAATTAAGGAGCTTTGGTAGGTTTTCCATAAAAACTACTAAAGCTAAGTATAATGCAAGAAATCCAAAAACAGGTGAGACTATTTATGTTCCAGAAAAGAAAAAGGTTTCCTTTAAAATGTCAAAACATCTAAAACAGGAAATAAACAAAAATATAAAAAAATGAAAAAAAATATATTCTTAGCGTTAGATTTTGACTCTTTAAATAAGGCGTTAGAGGTAACTGAAAAAACCAAAGATTATTTAGCTGGGATTAAAATAGGACTTGAGCTCTACAGTGCTATTGGCTTAGTAGGTATTAAAGAATTTGAGAAATTTAAATTACCCATTTTCCTAGACACCAAAATATTTGATATTTCCAATCAAGTAGCAAGGACTATAAAATTCATATCAAGTATAAAAACTATTCAGTATTTTACGATTCATTCTTTAGGCACTTTAGAAATGTTACATGCAGCACAAAAAGCAGCATCTGGTTCTAACATGGAGCTTTTAGCTGTAAGTATTTTAACATCATGGGATAAAAGTAATCTTGAACAAATCGGAATTACTCATGATGTGAAAGATCAAGTCAAAATATTAATTAGCCTTGCGCACAAAGCAAAACTATCTGGTATTATCGCCGCCGCTCAGGATATTCAGCTTGCGCGTCAAATATCAAAAGATATTAAAATTTTCTGTCCTGGAATTAGAGGAGATCAAAATACTCAGGATCAAAAAAGAACTTTGAGTTATAAAGAATTTAATGAGGTAGCAGACAATAAATGTTTTGCGGTAATTGGTAGGCCTATTTATGAAGGTAATCCTTTAGAGAATATAAAAAGTATTATTGACTCGGCGAAGTAATGCAAGCAAAAGTTTGTGGCTTAAAAACTGCCAAACAAGTCGAAGCCTGTGTTTCAAACGGTGCAAATTTTTGTGGTTTTATTTTAAACTACAAAAAAAGTCATAGATTTATTGATTATAAAACTGCAGAACATCTAACTCAGATAAATAGACAAAATACTTTTTACGTAGGTGTTTTGGTTGATCCGTCTGATGATGATCTTAAAACTTTTTCTAATCTTAATTTAGATTACTTTCAAATTTATGGTGATTACTCGAAAGAACAATTAAGTAAAATAAAATTAAATTGTAAAAAAAAAATAATTATGTCGCTTCAAATTAAACAAGAAAAAGATATTTTAAAGTATAAAATTTACGAGGAAGTAGCAGATATTATTCTTTTTGACAGTTCTGGTCTGCATCAATCGTTGAGTTGGAATTATAAATGGATTAGTCAAGTACCATCACATATCACCAAAATGCTTGCGGGTAATATTAATATAGACATGCTTGAAAATTTGAAAGAAATAACAGATATTGTTGATGTTTCTGGAGCTTTAGAAACAGATAAAGTAAAAGATTTAAGTAAAATCAAAAATTTTTTAAACAAAATAAAACAAATTAATGATTAAAATTAAAAAAAATATTCTTTTAATAGACCAACATGACAAAGATGGAATGTACGCTAAAAAATTTGGTGGTTCCTATGTTCCTGAAACTTTAAAGAAACCTATTGAGGATTTAACGAAACTTTTTCAAAAACTTCGTCATGATAAAAAATTTATTAAAGAAAGAGATTACTATTTTAATAATTATATAGGAGCTCCTACTCCTTTTATTAAACTACAAAATTTAACTAGGCATTTAGCTGGAGGCCAAATTTGGGCTAAAGTAGTCTCGGAAGCTAACGGCGGTGCACACAAAATTTATAATGCAACAGTTCACTGCTTGATTGCAAAGAAAGCCGGCAAAAAATACGTAGTTGGGGATACAGGAGCTGGATATGCAGGAAAAATGCTCAGTATGGCTGCTAAAAAGTTTGGTCTTAAATGCAAAATTTTTATGGGAGCCAAAGATGTTAAGCGACAAAAACCTAATGTTGATGCAATTAGAAAAAATGGTGCTGAAATCATATCAGTTTATTCTGGTAGCCAAACATTAGTTGAGGCAGTTAGCGAATGTATGCGTTATTGGGTTGCAAACTGTGACACTACACACATGTGTGTAGGTTCAACTGTTGGACCTAATATCTTTGTAAAAATTTGTGCCTGGAGTACTGCTCAAATTTCAAGAGAACTAATGCTTCAAATGAAAAATACTTTTGGTGTAATTCCTCAAAAAGTAAAATTAATTAATTGTGTTGGTGGTGGAAGTTCTGCTATGGGATTTTGGAATGAATTTATGGACTATAATCCTAAGCAAGTTGAATTCATTGGTGTCGAAGCGGGCGGACCTAAAAATAGTAAACATCACGCTGCTCCATTATCTAATAATGCAAAAATTGGAATTTTGCACGGGGCCAAACAGTATGTGATGCAAAACAAAGAGGGCCAAATCAGTGAAACTGAATCTATTTCAGCTGGTCTAGATTACCCTGGTATATCTCCACTTCATTGTTTTTTAAAAGACGCCAAAAGAGCTAGGTACACCTCTGCTACAGATGAAGAGGCATTAGCTGCTTTTCAAATGGTAACTAAATTAGAAGATATTTCTCCCTCTTTAGAGCCTTCACATGCTTTTGCTGAGGCCATTAAACTTGCGCCTAAATTAAATTCTTCAACTATAATTGTTGTAAATAGTTGTGGAGACTCTTTAAAAGATAAATTTATTATACAAAAAAGATTAGGTAATTATAAAAGATGAACTCAAAAATATTTGAAGTTTTTATTAAATGTAAGAAAGAGAAGAGACCAGCGTTGCTCACTTACACAGTAGCTGGTGATAATACTAAAAATAAGTCATTAGAAATTATTAAATCTATAGCTCAACATGCTGATATTATTGAACTGGGTTTTCCTCATAATACGCCTGTAGCTGATGGAGTGCAGATTCAAGAAAGTTCACATCGTGCTTTAAAAAATGGCATTAAATTAAATGATATTTTTAAAATTGTCACAGAATTTAAGAAAAGTAAGTACACTAGACCTTTAATCTTAATGGGGTATTTCAATTTAATTTTACAATACGGACAAGAACCTTTTCTTAAGCAGTGTAAAAAAGTGGGTGTTGATGGTCTAATCATCGTTGATTTACCCTATCCAGAAAATAAATTTTTTGCTAATAAATGTAAAAAATATTCTATAAATTTTATACAACTTTTATCTCCTACTACTACTAGAGAAAGAATGAAAAAAATTATTAAAGATTCACATGATATGGTCTATTATATAAGCATGTTGTCAACAACGGGTGGGAAATTAAAAGTTTCTCCAAAAAAAATACTAGAAAATTACAAACAAATTAAAAAAATAAATCCTAAGAAAAAAATAGTTATTGGTTTTGGAATAACAACTAAAACTATATCTTCATTAAAAAACACAGATGGACTAGTTGTGGGTAGTCAATTATGTAGAGAAATTACGAAATCCTTGAAATTACGCCAAAATCCTGTCACAAACTTAAATAGAATGGTAAGTAATTTGAAAAGGAAAATTATTTGAACTGGATCACTAAATTTATAAAGCCAAAAATTGCTTCTTTATTTAAAAAAAGAACTTCAAAAACTGAACAGGTTTTATGGACTACATGTGAATGTAAAAACCTAATTTATAAGGAAGATTTACAAAAAAATCTAAATTGTTGCCCTAAATGTGGTGCTCATCATAAATTAACTTGCACAGAACGATTTAAAACTTTTTTTGATAACGAAGAATTTTCTTTAATTTCAACACCTGTACCTAAAGATGATCCTATCAATTTTGTTGATAAAAAAAAATATACTGACCGACTTAAGTTAGCTCGTGAAATAACTAAGCAAGATGATGCGGTTGCTATCTCGACAGGTAAAGTAAATAACATTGATGTAACTGTTGGGGCACAAGATTTTAGATTCATTGGTGGGTCATTTGGTGCTGCATCAGGTGAGGCTTTTATTCACGGCATTCAACATGCTATCGACAACAAAAATCCCTTTATTTTTTTTTCTTGCTCTGGTGGGCAGAGAATGATGGAATCTTCTATTGCCTTAATGCAGATGAGTAGAACCGTTCTTGCGGTTAGCGAACTTAAAAAACATAATTTACCATACTTTGTAGTATTAACTAATCCAACTACTGGTGGTGTTACAGCTTCTTGGGCAATGTTAGGTGATATTTTGATTGCAGAACCTAAAGCCACAATTGGATTTGCTGGAAGAAGAGTTATTCAAGATACTGTACGTGAAACTCTTCCTGAAGAATTTCAAACATCAGAATATGTAAGGGATCATGGGGGAATAGACCTTGTGATTGAACGTCAACATTTAAGAAACACGGTTGGCACTTTGTTAAGTGTTTTATTGAAAAAAGCTGAAACTCAGGCTAATACTGACACATCAAATGTTGTCACAATCGATAGATCTCTACAAAAACCTTCAAAAGCGTTATAGTCGAAGAATTAATCTAGACCTTGGGCGCATCCAAAAAGTTTTAACTTTACTTTCTTTTCCACAACTAGAATTAAAAAATCCAATTAATATTTTAGGTAGTGATGGAAAAATGAGTACTTTGACATCTTTAAAATATTTTTTAGAAGCTCATAAAAAAAATATAACAGCATTTACCAGTCCTCACCTTTATAGCTTAAGACATAGGTTTTGGTTAAAAAATAAATATATTACTCTTAAAGAACTAAAAAAATATACAAAGCTCGTAGAGGCAACAGGCTTGAAACTGACTCTATTTGAATTATTAACCTGTATTTATATTTTAGCTGCAAAAAATAAAAAAAATATTAACTATCATTTGATCGAAGCTGGCCTTTTGTTCAATAAAGATAGTACTAATTTATGGACTAATCCTAAGGCTCAGATAATAACTAATATTAACTTTCAGCACCAAGAGTGGGTAAAACCAAAAACCTTGAGAGAGATATGTAGGCAAAAATTAGACTCTCTATCACAAAATACAACTATTTATATAGGTAAACAAAATCCAAAAACTCTAAATATTATTAAAAATATTTTAAAAGATAATAAGAGTAAGCAGATTTATGCCTCAAGTTTTAGGGTAAAAAAAATTAAAGATTACTACCTCTACCAAGATCAAAAAAATAATATTCCTATAAAGTCTAAAACTATTCATTCTGAAGGATTAATAAACAATTTAGCTCTAGCAGTTAAAGTAGCATTAGATTTTGGTGTTCCCAAGCGAACTATTATTAAAACAATTCCTAAAATTCAATTTGAAGGAAGGGTTCAGTATCTTACAAAAGGTAAGTTTAAAAAGTTATTATTTCCAAATGAAAAATTGTTAATTGATGGTTGCCACTCTATGGCAAGTGCTAAAAATTTATATAATTATCTTAAGACATTAAAAGAACCTATCTATGGTATTTGGGGTATGCAAAAAAATAAATTACCGAATCAATTTATTAAAATATTTAATAATATATTTATAAAATTAATTACTGTTAAAATTCCAAATGAACCTAATGCATTAAAAGCAGATGAGTTAAGAAAAATAGGAAAAAAATATGTATCAACCCGTTCAGCAAATAATGTTCATAACGCTTTAAAGCAAATATCTTCAAAGGAAAATAAAACAATTGTGATTTTTGGTAGCCTATATTTAGTTGGAGAAGTTTTGGGTAAGAATTAAATATTTTCTTTAATCCAAGAAACAATGTTTGATTTTGTTGTAGCACCAACTTTAGTTGCTTTAAGTTGTCCGTCTTTAAATAGCAACATTGTAGGAATTCCTCGCACTCCGTATTTTGTAGGAGTGTTAGGTTCTTCGTCAATATTATGCTTACCTATAACTACTTGATCTTTCATTTCATCTGAAATTTCTTCTAGTACTGGGCCAATTTGTTTACAAGGTCCACACCATTCAGCCCAAAAATCAACGACTGTTGGTATTGATGCTTTAACAACATCTGTTTCAAAACTTTCATCTGTAATTTTTTTTGTAGCCATTATTTATAAATAAGTGTTTTTTAATTAAAGTCAACTAGACAGCGTTGTAAAATTTTTCCATTTCTTCCACGTACGCATTAATATCATCTAGGATAATTAACTTTTCTGGTTTCCCCTCTCGTTCAAACTTTTCTCTTAGGGTGTCTATCTCAGAGTATGTTCTTGGAATTGTATTCCATTTTTCAGTACTTGTACTCAAGAGTCTTTTAGCAATCGTTCTATGAATTTGATTGTATTCCTCCTTTGGAAGTATTTCAGGTTTTTCTTCATAAATTAAGCGTCTTCCGAAATAGTGCAGTCTTTCATCTTTTAATTTATCTAGAACTGAAAGTTTTTTTTTCCATTCTGCTTTGTGAAATTCTGGCATAATTTTATTGTCTTCAGGACTGGTGAACTTTGTGTAAATGCTCTCTTCTTCATAGATATCTTCTTGAGATCTAGTCTGCTCTTTTTCTTCAGCTTCGTCCTGTAAAATTAGGCTTATTTTTTCTGCAAATTGTTTGTGGTCTTTTATAAGTTTAGCTCTAGCAGCTAATTTTTCCGCTCCTATCATCTTATATTCTTCAAGCTCATTCCCGTATGAAGGGTTCATGATGATCGGATGCTTGTTGTGTCTAACCGTTCTTAAGAATTTAGGGTTTTTACCCATTGCAACTTTTAAAGCATCCGCTGGCATATCTAGATAAATACTAGGGTCATGTTTTAGGTCAAAACATTTTGGCCACTGAAACTTAGGATGCTGGCAAACAAAAGCCTGTATGTAAGGTCTACTTTTTCCATAAAAATATTCATTTGTACAAAAATAAAGTTCTTTTTTTATAACTTTTAAAGTTGATTCTTTGTTGGTTGTTAATTGGCTTGCTTTCCAAACACTTGGGGCTTTTTTTGAAATAATTTTTGCAACACCCAGTGTGGCAATTACATCACCTATAGCACTGTGGGCATCACCGTGTTCGATACCATTAAGAGGAGCCATTTTATCTAATTTATAAACTGCGTTTCCTTTTGCGCTTATAGAATTTTTAAGTGTATTTGGGTAATAAAGATTAGCAGCTCTTGCTAGGTTCAGTAGATCGCCTCTGTTGTTTCCATTTGAGTTTGTTAAGTAAGGATATTCTAATGTTTGAAATAAAGTTGTTCTTAAGAATTCTTCATCAAAATCGATACTATTAAAACCTATAAATGTAGCCTTGCCCCAACGCTTTAATGTTTCAATAAGCTGTCTAATCATTTCATAGTGAGAAAGATTTGCTTCTTTTAGCATTTTTGGAGAAGATTTATTTACTATGAGGGCCATGGCCTCTGGAATAATACTCGGGCTAAGTCTACATCTTGCTTCATAACGATCGAGCTCTTCTAAATTATCATTGGTTAAAATAGCTCCAACCTGAATTATCTGACCCCAAGATTTATTAGATGAGCTTGTTTCAAAATCGTAAAATATAAAATTTGACATTAGGAAGCTATAAATAATGAATTAATTAATTTTTTCAATCTTTTCTTCAATTGAATCTTCTACCTGTCGATAACTACTTGCTGGACTTGTCGGTTTAGGTGGATCGTCATCATTACTACCATTACTATTTGGATCTTTAATATTTTCTAAAGTACGCATAATAGATCTGCCATCACGGCCGAATAGATCAGTTGCTTTCATTGCTTCGTCTAATTTTTTTCTAAGAATGGTTATGCCCAAAAAATGTTTTTCAAATCTTGCTGTTATGTTCCTAAGATCTCCATAAATTTGTGTTGCGTTCTTTTGTACTTTTAGAGTTTGAAAACCTAAGTGATAAGATTGAAGTAAAGCAGACAATGTATTTGGTCCCGCTACCGTTACTTTATGTTCAGTCATAAGTTCTTGTAGTAATAATTTTTTTGTTTTTGGGTCTCTGTAACTAGATAATTCAGCAAACAAACCTTCTGTTGGAGCATAGACAATTGCAAAATCTGTTGTTTTTGGTGGAGCAATATATTTTTCACTAACGATCTTAGCTTTATTTCTGTAAGCTGTTGCTAAATCTTTTCTTGCTTCTGCTAAAGCTTCTTTGTCATTGTTTTGAAAAGCATCATCAATGGCTTTATATTTTTCTATAGGCCAGTGACTATCAACTGGAACTAAAACATCTTCAAGCTTAACAGCAAACTCCACGGTATCTTGAGTTTCACCAGGTTTCATTTTAACGTTTTCTATAAATTGAGAAGCTGGAAGTAAATCTTTTAATAGAGAAGCCAATGAAAATTCAGCTAATACTCCATATTGTTTTACTCCTGATAAAATTCTAGTAAAGTTTTCTGAACTTTTGCTTAGACCTTCTACTTGTTTATTGAAAGTGCCAACTTTTTGATCAACTTCTGTTAAAGCTTTAGTCATATCTCTAGTTACATCTTTTGACAGAGAGTTAAAAGAAGTCGACATGTTAGACATTTGACTATTTATAGATTGATTAAGAGTATCTTTTAAACGAGTAATCTCTTCGGTTAAATTATCTTTTGTTTCATCTACAACATTTTCTTTTTTTTTAAAAACAACAAAATAAATTAAAACTAATAAAGAAATTGAGATAATTGTTAGGAGAATCAAATTTATATCCATATAATCATTATAACCTTTCTTTTTTCAAATTAAACTATGAATAAATTTTTTTATATTTCTCTATTATTAGGTTTAATAACTTATCTTATAGTTCTTACCTATATTTATCTTTTTCAAAGAAACCTACTCTATCATCCTTCGGTTAATGGTTATCAGGAAGATAAAATAAACTTTGATTACAAAGAAATATTTGTTCAAAATAAAGAAGGAATCAAATTAAAAGCATGGCTGCATGAAAAAGATTTAATTAACAAAAAAACTATAATTTTTTTTCATGGAAATGCTGGAAATCTAAGAAATCGGAACTATAAATTAAATGAGTTATCTAAGTTTGATGTTAATTTTTTAATAGTTGCTTATAGAGGATTTAGTGGCAACCAAGGCAAACCCAGCGAACAAGGCTTATATGAAGATGCAAGAAGTACGTTGGATTGGTTGAAAATAAAAGGTGTTAAAGAAAAAAATCTTATCTTCTATGGAGAATCTCTAGGCACAGCTGTAGCTATTGAAACTGCCCAAAATATGGATTTAGCAGGAATTATTTTGGAGTCTCCTTTTACCTCTATGGTAGAACTTGCTCAAAAATATTATCCAGTTTTACCTGTTAAATATTTATTAAAGGATAAATACGAAACAATTAAAAAATTACCAAATATTAGTTCGCCACTTTTAGTATTACATGGAAGATTGGATACTATCGTTCCTTTTACTATGGGTCAAAAATTGTTTGAGCAAGCTAATGATCCAAAATTTAAATATTTTATTGATAATGACAATCACATGATGCGTTATGATCAAAATCTACTTGATGAAATTC
>Ga0307986_10001332_pt1 | contig 17961 bp, 17 predicted proteins | sample EllFjometageno82_FD_203170 | JGI IMG/M metagenome (GOLD analysis project Ga0307986, IMG submission 203170) | Marine microbial communities from Ellis Fjord, Antarctic Ocean - #82 | ecosystem: Environmental > Aquatic > Marine > Unclassified | place: Southern Ocean | collected 2014-10-09
TATTTGATTATATTCACTCACTAGACAATTTAAAATTAGCAGAAAAAATTTCAAATGAACAAAAAAAATATAAAAAAGATATCAAAATATTCATACAAATAAATATAGGAGATGAATCTCAAAAATCTGGTATTAGTCCAAAAGTTGCGCAAGATTTTAAAAATAAGTGTGTTAATGAATTGAATCTTAATATTGTAGGTTTAATGTGTCTTCCACCCAAAAATAAAGAAGCCTCAATTTATTTTGAAGAAATGAACAATTTACTAAAAAAAATGAATTTAAAAGAATTAAGCATGGGTATGTCTAATGATTATTTAGAGGCAATAAATTATAACTCCTCTTATGTTAGAATAGGGTCTAAGATTTTTGGAAGTAGAGATCAGTAAATTTTAATCTTACTACTCTTGTTTATTAGTTTTAAAATTATTAATAAATCCTTTTCTTTTACAGCGATACAGCCTGCTGTCTTTTTATAATTCTTGGTCAGGTGTAGAAAGATTGCACTACCTTTAGCACGTTTAATATTTTTAGTATTATAATTAATTACAATTAAATAATCATAAGAATTGTCTTTCCTAAATAGTTTTTCATGTTTTATTTTCTTATTAATTTTAATTTCTTTGTTGTATGATTTATTAGTAGCATCATCACACCAACCCATATCCTTTTTTATAATCTTTGAAGAAATTTTTGTTTCAGGTTTCTTTACCCTATCTGCTCTATAATATAATTTTCCAAATGTAAAAACACCTTGCGGTGTAGATTTATCACCCTCTTTTTTAATTAAACTAATACCATTTTTACCAATTGAACATTTTAAACTATAGTCGTCTAATTTTAAGGTATCTTTATTTTTAAAGGTTATTAGCATAAGCTAAGATTTTATGACAAAACAATTTATAAGCATAGTAGAAATTCCTATATTACATGATATTTTGCATGAAATTAAAAACCATTTTTCATTTAAAATACTAAATTTTGATAATACACAAAATTTTTTAAAAGAAATTAATAAAGAAAGTTTTGAATCAGGTAACTCAATAACAATCACTATTTCTAAAAAGAATAATCAACAGCTATTATCTAACAAAGAAATTAATACAAATTTTTTAATATTACTTGAAAGTAAACCAATTAAAATAAATGAACTAATAGATAAAATAAATATACTTTTCATAAAAAAAAAATACGATTCTCAATCTCAATTAAAGATTAAAAATTTCATTTTAAATATAAATTCAAGAATTATTTCATATAAAGGCAATGAGTTAAAACTAACAGAAAAAGAAATTGACATTATTTTATTTTTAAATGAAAATGAGGCTCCGCAGCCAGTTATTAATCTTCAAAATAAAGTGTGGAAATACTCTAACTCACTAGAAACCCACACTGTAGAAACTCATATATATAGATTACGAAAAAAAATTAAAAATATATTTAATGATGACAGTTTCATTTTAAGTTTAAAAGAAGGTTACAAAATTTAATTTAATCTTGCTCCAACTTTTTGAATTATTTGCGAAGACATTTCAGTTCCTTTTTTAAGACTCTCATGAGATGTTAAGCCAGCAGCATAACCATGAAGGTATCCAGCTGCAAATAAGTCACCTGCACCAGTTAAATCTACTATATTAAGATTTTTTTTACTTTCACACTCAAAAACTTCATTATTAATTATAGCAACACTTCCCTTTTCTCCACGAGTAATAATAATTATTTTTTTAAGCTCTTTGCTAAATGAAATAATCTCGTTAAAGTTTTTAGCATCTATTAGTGATGTAATCTCTTGTTCGTTTGCGAATGTTATATCTATTTCATTTTTAACTAAATTTAAAAAATGAGGCTTATGTCTCTCCACACAAAATTGGTCTGATAATGACATTGCTACTTTATTGGAATTTTTAATTGCCTTATCAAATGCAGATTTGGGCTCACCCTCGTCCCACAAATAGCCTTCCAGAAAAACTATTTCACTACTTTTTACCGAATCTAAATCAACATCATTTTTATTAATTTTTCCTGCTGTACCAAGAAAAGTACACATTGTTCTTTCAGAGTCAGGTGTAATAAGTATTAAGCAAGTACCCGTTGGTAAAACCTCTTTTTTTTTTGAATATAAATAATGGACATTTTCTTTTTTTAAACCTTCTTCATATTTTTGACCTAAATTATCATCATTAACCTTACCAATAAAACCAACATTGTTTCCTAATTTAGATAACCCAACAATAGAATTAGCAACAGATCCACCTGATACTGTTTCTTCAATTTTTAATGTTGATAATAATTTCTTAAATTCTGCTTCATCAACAAGTTTCATTGTACTTTTAGTTAACCCATTGTCTGATAAATATTCATCTTTAACTTTACAAATAACATCTACAATAGCATTTCCGATACCTAAAATTTTCATATTAAGCTTTTTTTATATTAATTGGATTTTTACGGTTAGGATAACAAGTCGTACATATTTTACAAGTTAATCCATAACAGCTTCTTGCCTGGCAGTGCTCTCTCCCATAATAAATAATTTGAAGGTGTAGCTTACTCCAATTTTTTTTTAGAAAAATTCTTTTTAAATCTTTTTCAGTCTGGACTACATTTTTTCCACTTGTTAATCCCCATCTTTGAGCAAGACGATGAATATGAGTATCTACTGCAAAAGCTGGAATCCCAAAACCTTGAGACATGACTACACTGGCTGTTTTATGCCCTACACCAGGTAATTTTTCTAAACTTTCAAAATTTTTTGGTACTTTTCCATTATGTTTTTCTAATAATTGTTTAGACATTAAATAGATACTTTTAGCCTTGACTCTAAATATACCTATTCTTTTAATTAATTTTTCAATCTTTATTCTTCCTAACTTTACAAAGTGTTCTGGCTTATTATATTTTGGATAAATATTCTTTGTTACGTTATTAACATTTAAATCTGTGCATTGTGCAGACAAAAGAACAGAAGTTAAAAGAGTAAATTTATTTCTATGTTTTAATGGAATAGGAGTTGTTGGATAAATTTTATTTAAAATTTTTAATATTTGTTTCGCTTTTTCTTTTTCTTGCATTATTTAAAATTTAACAAATCTCTCATAGAATAAAGACCAGCTTTTTTATTCATAAGCCATTTTGCAGCAGTTAAAGCACCTTCTGAGTAAAGAGCTCTATCAAAGGCCTCATGATTTAAAGTTATTATCTCTTTACCACTTGAGAACGTTACCTCATGTTCTCCAATAATTTCTCCCCTTCGGATAGAATTAAAATTAATTTTTTTTTCAAATGGAAAAAACTTTTTATTTAAAAATTTTTTACCTATTAGATTATATAACTTTTTATTTTTTCCATTAGCAATACCCTTTGCAAGCATTAGTGCTGTCCCTGATGGAAAGTCTTTCTTATGCTTATGGTGAACTTCAAATATTTTACTTAAATAATTATCCCCAAGAGCCTTTGATGTAATTTCAGTTAAATACATTAGTAAATTAACACCCAGACTCATATTGCCCGCTTTCAAGATAGGAATTTTTTTTGAGTATTTTTTAATCAAAGCCTCTTCTTTTTGAGTAAAGCCCGTTGTTCCAATAACCACTTTTATTTTTAGTCTTGATGCTATTTTAAGAATTTCGATAGTACATTTTGGAACTGTAAAATCTACAATCATATCAGTTTTTATAAAGGTCTGCTCTGTATTAAAATTAAGTTTGATACCAGCTATTTCTTTATTAATAGGTTTATTTTCTGTAAGTGCTACTAATTTAAAGCTCTTATCGGATTTAGAGGATTTAATGATTTGTTGTCCCATTCTTCCAAGACAACCAGTAATCGCTAAATTAATTTTTTTCATTTAAAAAAATATTAACCTTTTTTAGTGAATTAGTCTTTAGTTTTTCCAGAAACTTTTGGCTTTTTGAAAGAATTTTTTAATACTTGGGTTTGATTTTTCATTTTCAATTTCTCTAAATTTCTCAAGTAAATCTTTTTGTGCTTTATTTAATGAGATTGGGACTTCTGTATTTACTTGAACATAAAGATCACCATTTCCACTTCCTCTCATATACGGCATTCCTTTGCCTTTTAATCTAAATTGCTTACCATTTTGAGTTCCATCAGGTATTTTTATTTTCGCTCTACCACCATCAATTGTGGGTATTTCTATAGTAGTTCCAAGTGCTGCATCAGCTATTGAAATAGGAAATTCAAAAAATAAATTTTCATCAGACCTTTTAAAAAGATCATGAGAATGAACATTAACAAACAAGTATAAATCACCACTTACACCACCTTTGGCTCCAGCCTCACCTTTACCTGCTAATCTTATTCTTGTTCCATCGTCAACACCTTTTGGTATAGTAACGGATATTTTCTTTGAAGCTTGTTTGTTACCTTGACCGCTACAGTCAGCACATGGGTTGGTAATTTCTTCACCACTACCAGCGCATTGAGGACAGGTTTGTTGGACTGTAAAAAAGCCCTGACTAGATCTTACTTTTCCATTTCCACCACAAGTCGTACATCGTTCAGGAGAAGATCCTGGTTTAGAGCCATTTCCTTTACAAGTTGTACACTTTTCTGTTGTTGAAAATTTTATATCCTGTTTTTTTCCTTCATATGCTTCCTCAAGAGTAATTGATAAATCATATCTTAAATCAGAGCCTCTGTTGTTAGTACCGCTTCTGCCTCTTGATCTTCCACCTCCACCAAAATCTCCAAAAAAATCTTCAAAAATATCTGAAAAATCTGCACCACCAAAACCACCACCTTGTCTTCCACCTCCAGCACCCTCAAAGGCAGCATGACCAAAATTATCATAGTTCTGTTTTTTTTCTGTATCAGAAAGAATGCCATAAGCTTCACCAGCTTCTTTGAATTTATCTTCAGATGCTTTATTGTCAGGGTTTTTATCTGGGTGATGTTTTACTGCAAGTTTTCTATAAGCTGATTTTAATTCTTCAGGGCTTGCATTTTTACTAACACCTAAGACGTCATAAAAATCTCTTTTAGCCATAAGTTACTTTAAGATGATAGTTGTTTTAAGTCTTAAGCGCTTTTTTCTTTATCTTCTTCTTTTTTTTCCTCTTTTGCTTCTTCTTTTGCTTCTTCTTTTCCTTCTTCTTTTACCTCTTCAAAATCTGCATCAACTACATTGTCATCTTTTTGTGTTGCATCATTTTTATCACCTTCATTAGGTGAACCTTCTTTTTTTTCTTGAGACTTGTAAATTGCCTCACCTAGCTTCATAGAGGCCTGAACCAAAGTTTCTGTTTTCTTTTTAATATCTTCAGTATCCGTTCCTTTTATAGCTTCTTTTAATTCAGTCGAAGCATCTTCTATTGCTTTTTTGTCTGCATCTGAAACCTTAGCGCCATGTTCTTTAAGATTTTTTTCTGTTGAATGAATTAAAGTGTCAGCCTGATTTCTTGAATCGACTGATTCTCTTTTCTTTTTATCTTCATCTTTGTTTGCTTCAGCATCTTTAACCATTTTTTCAATTTCTTCATCACTTAAACCACCTGAAGCTTGAATTTGGATTTTTTGTTCTTTTCCAGTTCCCTTATCTTTTGCAGAAACACTAACAATTCCATTAGCATCAATATCAAAAGTAACTTCGATTTGAGGTATTCCTCTTGCTGCTGGCGCAATACCAACTAATTCAAAATTTCCTAACATCTTATTGTCAGAGGCCATTTCTCTTTCACCTTGAAGAACTCTTATTGATACAGCGGGTTGATTATCATCTGCTGTAGAAAAAACTTGGCTTTTTTTGGTAGGAATTGTTGTATTTTTTTCTATTAACTTTGTTGAAACTCCACCCAATGTTTCAATTCCAAGTGATAAAGGTGTTACATCTAAAAGTAGCACATCTTTAACATCTCCCTGAAGTACACCAGCTTGAATAGCAGCGCCCATTGCAACAACTTCATCAGGATTTACGCTTTTGTTAGGCTCTTTTCCAAAAAAGTTTTTAACTTCAGCTAAAACCTTAGGCATTCTTGTCATACCACCAACCATTACGATTTCATCAATTTCATTTGCACTAAGACCCGCATCCTTAAGGGCAGTTTTACAAGGAGGTAATGTTCTTGAAATTAAATCTTCAACCAAAGCTTCTAATTTTGCCCTAGTCATCTTTAAATTGATATGTTTTGGACCTGTTTTGTCTGCAGTTATAAATGGTAAATTAACGTCTGTTTGTTCAGCAGAAGAAAGTTCAATTTTTGCTTTTTCAGCAGCTTCTTTTAGTCTTTGAAGAGCTAACTTATCGGTTCTTAAATCTATGCCATTGTCTTTTTTAAATTCTCCAATTAAGTAATCGACAATTGTATTATCAAAATCTTCACCACCTAAAAATGTATCACCATTAGTAGATTTAACTTCAAATACACCATCACCCAACTCAAGAATAGATACATCAAAAGTTCCACCACCTAAATCATATACAGCAATTTTTTTATTTTCTTTTTTTTTGTCCAAACCATAAGCTAAAGAAGCAGCAGTGGGTTCATTTATAATTCTTAAAACCTCTAACCCTGCAATTTTACCAGCATCTTTTGTTGCTTGTCTTTGTGCATCATTAAAATAAGCAGGAACAGTTATTACAGCCTTAGTTACTGCTTGCCCTAAATATTTTTCAGCCGTTTCCTTCATTTTAATTAGAATAAAAGCTGAAATTTGAGAAGGTGAATATTTTTTACCTTTTGCTTCAATCCAAGCATCACCTTTTTCTGAATTAACTATTTTAAAAGGTGCTGCAGCAATATCTTTTTTTACAGTGGGGTCTTCAAAACTTCTTCCAACCAGTCTTTTTACAGCAAATATAGTATTTTCAGGATTAGTAACTGCTTGTCTCTTAGCAGGTTGCCCAACAAGTTTTTCCCCATCATCAGTGAAAGCAACAACTGATGGAGTTGTTCTTGTACCTTCTGCATTTTCTAAAACTTTGGGTTGACTGCCCTCCATGATAGACACACATGAATTTGTTGTTCCTAAATCTATTCCTATAATTTTGCTCATAATTTAAATCCTACCCTTCATATAAGTGTTAATTTTTAATCTACAAGTTCTGACAAATATAATTAATTGTCTAAATTTTCTTTATTTTCCTCACTTTTCTCCTCTTTATTTTCAGTTTTCTTTGAAACTCCTACGAGTGAGGGTCTAAGTAACCTATCTTTCATCATAAAGCCTTTTTGGATTTCTTGAACAATTATCCCAGGCTCTTTTTTATCATCATCAATTTCCATCATAGCCTGATGGAAATTTGGATCGAGCTTTTTTCCAATAGAATCCAGTGGAGTAATTCCATTTTTTGATAAAATAGAAATCATATCTTTAATTATAATATCAAAATGTTCTAATGTTTTGTTTAAAGTTTCTGAATTTTTTAATGCTTCATCACTTTCTAATATTAGCTTTGATCTTTCTAGATTATCAATTAGATTTAAAGTTTCTTTTGCAAAAGCAAAACCACCATAATTGAATGCGTCTTCCCTTTCTTTTTCAAACCTTCTTCTTTGGTTTTCCATTTCGGCAAACGATCTAGCTAATTTATCTTCTAAAAATAGAATTTTTTCTTCAGGGGTAATTTCTTTTACTTCATCAGCATTTTCAGGAATATTTTTTTCGGCTTTATTGCTTTGATCTTCAGTGCTAATCTCTTTAGATTCACTATCTTGACTTTCGGTATTAATGTTTTGATCTTTTTCCATTGAGACTTATATGGTATGAAATTTAATAATTGCTAGATGTGAATGAAAAAAATTATTGAATTATTGGTAGGTACAAATAATAAAGGAAAATTAAGGGAAATTAGGGATTTATTGCCTAAAAACCTTAAAATTTATTCCCCTTCAGATTTTAAGATTAAAAGCCCTATTGAAAATGGAAAAAACTTTGAGGAGAACTCTTTAATTAAAGCCAAATATTTTTCAAAAAAAACAAAAATGTCATGTTTGGCAGATGACTCAGGATTGGAAATAGATATTTTGAATGGAGATCCGGGTATTTTTTCAGCAAGATGGGGTGGAAAAAAGGGTAATTTTAAAAAAGCAATGAATAGAGTTTTTAAGGAATTACATAAAAAAAACAAAAAGTGGAAAACTAAAAAAATTAAAGCAAGATTTATTTGTGCTTTAACAATTTATCAATCAGAAACAAAAATAATAAGCTCTATTGGTAAAATTGAGGGATATATTTCAAATTCAATTAAAGGCAAGAATGGTTTTGGTTATGATCCTATTTTTATACCAATAGGAAAAAAAATTACTTTTGGAGAAATGAAACGAGCACAAAAATATAAAATTGATCATAGATTTAAAGCTTTCAAAAATATTAAAAAATTTTTTTAAATTTACCATCCTCAACTTTATAGAAATTAAGAATATGATTAATTTTGTTATCTTTAATTTGAAAAATTCCAACCTTACCTTTGAATAAATTCTTTTTTTTAAAAATTTTTTCATCGATAATTAAATCATTTTTAAGTATTAAATAATAAACAAGTCCAACTAAATCAAAGCTTAAGAACGATAATTGATTAGGATATTTTCTAAATTTTTCGAAATATTCTAATGAAAAATTATCATAGTTCCTTTTATTTATTGATGGAAAATATAGTGGTTGTGAGCTTGTTTCTTTAAGTAGGGACTCATCAAACCATTGATTAAGTGTTATAAAGTATTTTTCCTTAGGAGAAATGTCAGTATACAACAATGAAGTTGTTACACTTTTTAAACTTTCATCAAAGTCTGCAATTATTATAGAATCAAATTTTACATGCCCAAGGGTGTCTTTTTTTTTTAATCTTTCAATTAATTTATCTTTATTATTTTCATCCAGTTCTTCTAATCTTTTTATTTCATCTTCAAGATTTTGTTTTCTTTTTCTATAATTTGTTATTTTTTCAATTTGTTTTGTAAGTTTTGTTGGGTCAGTATTATAAAAATATCTTTTTGATATTTTTATTTTTGAATTAGATATAGCGCGTTCAATTTCATCTTTATGTTTTGTATCTGGTGTTAAAAAGATAGTTTGTTTTGTCTTAACTAGTTCTTTGAATTTTTTAATGGCATTTAATTGAGAGGTTGCATTTATTCCTGCATTTATAATATTTTTTGAACTATTATCTTTTTTGTTTGTTAACGATAAAAAAGTCAGTCCATTTATTTCATCAAGATAAATTAAATTTTCGTTAAAAACTGGTCCAATAACTATTTTTACACCAAGTATACTCAATTCTTTTGCTGACCTAAGGGTAATATCAGGATTTGATGCAGTATCTTTTGGAATAATTTTAATTGAGAGGTTGTTAATTTGATTTACTGCTAGTCTTACAGATTTGACAATAGATTTACCAATTTCAGAATTTTTACCTGTTAATGGAACAAGCAATCCAATCTTAATTTCACCTTCAGCGGCCACCTCCCTTAAAAAAAGTGAAAGAGTTAAAGTTAAAAGTAATATAATTTTAATAATTTTCTTCATTTTGATGTTATTATAACAACTATAGTCAATGATTCTACATACTGAAAAAATAAATAATAAATTTAAAAGTGGCCTTTATATTGTTGCTACCCCCATTGGAAATTTAAGTGATATCACCATAAGAGCATTAGATGTTCTAAAAAACTCAGATTATATATTGTGTGAAGATACCCGCATTTCAAAGAATTTATTAAATAGATATGAAATTAAGTCAAAACTTATTCCAAATCATAAATTTAATGAAAAAAAAAATTTATTAAAAATAATAGACATTTTAAAATCAAATCATATTGTTTCAATGATTTCTGATGCCGGAACTCCTTCAGTCTCTGATCCTGGGGCAATATTGATTAATGAGTGTGTAATGAATAATATTGATGTCTTTCCAATATCTGGTGCATCAGCAGTTTCCACTGCTGTTTCGATAAGTGGGTTCGATGAAAAATTTTTTTTTTATGGTTTTTTCCCTGAAAAAAATAGCAAGTTAAAAGAAGATTTTGTAAAGTTAGCAAATCTGGATTGTTGCATTGTCTTTTTCATTTCTCCAAGAAAATTTAATAAATCCGTTAAAGACATCAAACATTATTTTTCAGGAAGAAAAATTTTGATATGTAGAGAGATGACCAAGTTTTATGAGGAATATATTAGAAAAGATATTGATGATTTAGAGCCCTTCAAGGATAACCCAAAAGGGGAGCTTACAATGGTTATCTCTGAAAAATTAAGAAAAAAAAATTCTTCGATAGTTTTGAAAGAATCTGATAAAAAAAATATTCAAATGTTAATAAAAAAATTAAGTATTAAAGATATAACAGATTTAATTGGCCAGAGCTCGAATGTACCAAAAAAAAAAATTTATAATTACTGCCTAAAGCTAAAAAATGAAAAATAATTTTTTTTTAATATGTTTAATTTTATTAATATCCAATGGGTGTATTGGTCTTAACTCAAAAGGTATTTTTGGATCTGGTGTTAGTATTGCTTTTGATCCAAGGTCTTTAGGAACACAAATAGACGATTCTGTAATGCAAAAAAATTTATCTGCAAGAATGATCCTAAGAGACAAAAGCTACCTATTATCAGTAAGTACAAATGTTTTAGATGGTAGAATCTTCCTAACTGGTAAAGTGGAAAACCCGGAAGAAAAACTCCAGCTTACTAAATTGGCCTGGGAAACAAAGGGTGTTAGATCTGTTAAAAATGATATTAAGATTAAAGAAGAGTTCAATTTTAAAAAATCAGCTAAAGATTTATTAATAACCTCACAATTAAGAACAGCCATGATATTTAATAAAAAAATTAAGGCAACCAATTATCAAATAGACACTTATGAAAAAAAAATATTTATTTATGGAATTTCACTAACCTTAGAAGAGAGAGAGGAAGTAATTAGTGAAGCAAAAGAAATACTTGATGTTAAAAACGTCATAGCAAGCATTATTTTAGTTGAAGATTTAAGAATCCAAAAGAACTAATTTTTTTTATAATCAATTACATCAGCAGAATAGGCAGCAATAGAGGCTAAATTTATTATCTCAGAAGTAGACGATCTTAGTGGAGCAATCTCAATTGGTAGACCCAAACCAATTAAGAGTGGGCCAATAACTTTTGTCTCACCCAAAGTTTTCATTAACTTATATGAAATTGCAGCACTGTGTTGTCCTGGCATTATTAATATATTAGCATTTCCTACAATATTTGAAAAAGGATAAAGTTCTTTATAATCCTCATTAAGAGCCACATCTGGTTGCATATCACCATCAAATGCAAAGTTTACATTCCTGTCTTTTAAAATTTCGACAGCTTTTTTGATATGTTTTGTTCTACTTGTAAGAGGTTGACCAAAAGTTGAGTGAGAAACAAAAGCAACTTTAGGAATAAAACCAAATAATTTGGCAACTCTAGACGAGGAGATGGCAATGTCTGCAAGCTGCTCAGAACTAGGATACTCATGAACACTGGTGTCACCAATAAATATAGTCTTACCTTTATAAACAACCATATTTAAACCAAACATTATTTCTCCAGGTCTTGGATCCACAACCTGTTTAATTTTATCGAGTGATGCTCCAAATCTTCTTGTATTTCCAGTAACTGCACCATCTGCATCTCCACAGGCTACCATGCATGATGCCCAGATTACACGGTCATTCCTTACTAGTCTATCGCAGTCTCGTTCTAAAAGACCTTGTTCTCTTTGCATTTTCTTAAATAAATAGCCAACATATTTCTCACGCTTTTTAGAGTCTGTAGAATTTATTATCTCAATACCAAAATGATCCTCATATCCAATTTTATTTAACTGATCTTTAATTTTTTCTTTCTTACCAACCAAAATTGGAATCCCTAATTTTGAATTTTTAAATGCAATTGCTGCTTTAAGAGTATTTTTGTCTTCGCCATCTGCAAAAACAATTCTTTTTGGATTTTTTTTAATATAAGAATTAATACCCTGCATAATTGTAAGAGATGGATTGAGTCTCTGTTTGAGTTGCTCTTTGTAGATTTCGAAATCAGCAATATCTTTTCTTGCAACACCTGTATCCATAGCTGCTTTAGCAACAGCTGCAGGTATTACACTTATTAGTCTTGGATCAAATGTTGAAGGTATAATATAATCTTTTCCATAATGAGGTCTATCACCACCCATTGCTGCCACCACTTCATCAGGAACATCTTCACGTGTGAGCTTTGCTATGGCATCCGCCGCAGCTACCTTCATCTCTTCGTTAATAGTTCTTGCTCTAACATCAAGAGCCCCCCTAAAAATATAAGGAAAGCCAATTAAGTTATTTACCTGATTGGGATAATCTGATCTTCCAGTGGCAATAATAGCATCACTCCTAACTTCTTGTATCTCTTCGGGCCTAATTTCAGGATCTGGATTAGCACATGCAAAAATTATAGGATTTTTTGCCATCTTTTTTACCATATCTTTTGAAAGTACACCTTTAGCGGAAAGTCCTAAAAAAACATCAGCATTTTTAATTGCTTCATCTAATGTTCTCAATTTCGTCTCAACAGCATGAGAAGATTTCCACTGGTTCAATCCTTCTCTGCCTCGATAGATTACCCCAGACCTATCCAGCATAATTATATTTTTTTGAGGCACACCACTATTCTTAAATAAATTAGTACAAGCCATTGCTGATGCACCAGCACCATTCACAACAACTTTAATTTCTTTTATTGATTTTCCAGATATATCCAGGGCATTAATTAATGCAGCAGTTGTAATTATTGCTGTACCATGTTGGTCGTCATGAAAGACAGGGATATCTAAAATTTCTTTTAATTTATCCTCAATAACAAAACAATCTGGAGCAGCTATATCCTCTAAATTTATTCCTCCAAAACTACATGCAAAATTTTTAATACTATTGATAATTTCCTCTGAGTCATTTGAATCAATTTCCAGGTCAATGGAGTCAATATCTGCAAATCGTTTAAATAAAACTGCCTTTCCTTCCATCACAGGTTTAGAAGCCAATGCTCCTAAATTACCCATACCTAAAATTGCAGATCCATTACTTATAACAGCCACCAAGTTTCCTTTTGAGGTATAGTCATAGGCTGCTTCAGGATTTTCATAAATTGCTTTAACAGGAACTGCCACACCAGGTGAATAGGCTAAGGCCAAATCTCTCTTTGTTGTCATCGGTTTGGAGGAGTTAATCTCTATTTTTCCTGGCTTGTTCTTGCTATGGAATTCCAAAGCCTCTTTATCCGTATAATGATCTATTTTAGTTTTTTTCATTTATGATAATTAGATATACAAATAGAGCTAATTTATGACTAATATGATTTATGAACCTTATTAAGTCAACAGGCACATTCAGTTTTTTTACGATAATAAGTAGATTGTTAGGTTATGTCAGAGATATATTGATAGCAGTATTTCTTGGTGTGGGACCGTTAGCAGATGCTTTCTTTGTTGCATTTAGAATTCCAAATACATTTAGAAGATTATTTTCAGAGGGAACATTTAATGCTGCGTTTGTGCCCAGCTATTCATCTTTATTAAGCAAAAAAAAAAAATCAGAAAATTTTGCTAACAATATTTTTAATCTACTTACTTTAGGTCTATTTTTTTTAGTAATCATTATTGAAATACTAATGCCGTTCTTCGTATTTTTAATAGCACCAGGATTTGAAGGAGACTTGCAGAAAATGGAATTAGCTATAACTTTAACAAGAATTACTTTCCCTTTTTTATTATTTATAAGCTTGGCGTCTTTTTTTTCATCAATTTTAAACTCCCACAATAAATTTGCTATTGCATCAGCAACACCAATTATCTTAAACATTCTTTTAATTGGGGTATTATTTTTTGGAAAAATTTTAAATGATCAATTAGTATACTATCTGTCTTATGCGGTTACAATTTCTGGAATATTGCAATTTATATTTTTATATTTTTTCGTAAAAAGATATTTTTTACCTAAATTAAAATTAAAGATTAAGATTGATCAAAAAGTAAAAACTTTTTTTAAAAAATTATTACCAAGTATTTTTTCTTCTGGTGTTACTCAAATAAATATTTTGGTAGGTACTGTCATTGCTTCTTTCCAGGCCAGTGCAGTGTCTTATCTTTATTATGCAGATAGAGTGTATCAAATAAATTTAGCAATTGCTGGAATAGCAATAGGAACAGTAATACTTCCTCAACTTTCTAAACATGTTCAAAATAATAAAAAAGAAAAAATAAAGCTGATTCAAAATAAGGCTTTGGAGTTGAGTTTATTTTTAAGTATACCAGCATCAATCGCTTTGTTAATTGCTTCTGAGGAGATTATATCTTCTTTGTTTGGATATGGATCATTTGATGAAGAAAGTGCTAAAAACTCTGCAAAAGCATTATTTTACTTTGGAATGGGATTGCCTGCATTCTCGATCATCAAAGTTTTTTCAAGCTTCTTCTTTGCAAGAGGTGATACAAAAGTTCCATTTTACATTTCCCTGATTTCAGTTTTACTAAATATTTTTATTAGTATTATTTATTTCAGTGAAATTGGTTTTTTGATTATTCCAATAGCAACCTCAATATCCTCTTGGTTTGGTGCTATTTTTTTATTTATTTTTTTAAAAAAAAAGAATTTATTTAGTTTTAATTTAATTTTTATAAATAGATTTATAAAGATTTTAATTGCCTCAATATTGATGGGAATATTTTTCAATTATTTGATTCATTTCTTTTATAGTGAAATAATTTATGAAGAAATTTTTAAATCAATCTATCTTGTTGGTGCGGTAATATTGGGGTTTACCTTCTATATTTTAGTAGCAATTTTTATCAAAGCTTTTAAGATAAGTGATATTCATCTAAAGTATTAACTATGAGTAAAAAAATTTTTTCAGGTGTTCAGCCCACAGGAAACCTTCATTTAGGAAATTATTTAGGTGCAATAAAAAACTTTGTGGAATTGCAAAACAAAAAAGAGAATGAATGCATTTTTTGTGTTGTAGACCTTCATGCTATAACAGTTAAACAAGATCCAAAGGAATTAAAAAAAAATATAAGAGAGACAGCAGCCACATTCATAGCTAGTGGAATAGACCCAAATAATAACATTATTTTTAATCAATCAATGGTACCCGCTCATTCAGAGGCTGCATGGATCTTAAGTTGTGTTTCAAGGATTGGTTGGCTTAATAGAATGACACAGTTCAAAGAAAAAGCTGGAAAAGACAAAGAAAATGCTAGTATTGGTCTTTACTCTTACCCAGTTTTAATGGCCGCAGATATTTTATTATATGATTCAACACATGTTCCTGTTGGAGATGATCAAAAACAACATTTAGAATTATGTAGAGATATTGCCCAAAAATTTAATAATGACTTCAATGCTCCTGATTTTTTGAAGGTGCCAGAACCATTAATACAAAAAGAATTTTCTAGAATAATGAGCCTTAAGGATGGAATGAAAAAAATGAGCAAATCAGATCCGTCAGATTTAAGCAGAATTAATCTTACTGATGAGAAAGAAAAAATATCTAATAAAATAAAAAGAGCAAAGACAGACCCTATGCCTATGCCCAGTGATATTAAGGACCTAAGAGAAAGACCAGAAGCAGGAAACCTACTTGGAATTTATTCAAGTCTTAAAAATCAGAACTTAGAAAAATCAATAATTGAGTTTGATGGAAAAAATTTTTCAGAATTTAAAGTTCAACTATCTGATGCTTTAATTGAAACGATTGATCCAATATCAAAGAAAATAAAGAGATTATTAAATGAAGAAAAATATTTAGATGAAATTTTATTAAAGGGGTCATTAAAAGCGCATAAAATAGCAACAAAAAAAATAAAAGAAATTAAAGAATTGGTTGGTTTTTAGGTAAATATATTAAAAAGTGTTAATTTAATTATTAATCATTATATATAATTTATGTTTGTACAAACAGAAGTAACACCGAACCCTAATTCACTAAAGTTTTTACCGGGAAAAACAGTATCTAATAACGGTTCTTTTGAAGTCACAAAAAAAGAGGAAACTGATAGTGAGTTGGTAAGAAATCTTTTGTCAGTTAATGGAGTAAAAGGAGTTTTTCTGGGTAAAGATTTTTTATCTATAAATAAATCTGAGAAAATAGACTGGGAAGATATTAAGCATATTGCCATTTCATTAATTAATGACTTTTATTTGACTGGAAAAGAGTTTGTAATTGCAAACAAACTCTCTAAAGAAGAAAAGGTAGAACTCAAAGAAATTGAAAAAAAAATTATAAACCTTTTAGAAACAAAAATCAGACCTGCAGTTGCAAGGGATGGTGGGGATATTATTTTTAAAGAATTTAAGGATGGTATTGTAAAAGTGGAATTACAAGGCAGCTGTTCTGGGTGTCCAAGCTCCACTATGACACTAAAACAAGGTGTGCAAAATCTTTTATGTCACTATTTGCCTGAAGTAAAAGAGGTGGTTGCAGTATAAGTATGATAAAAAATCAAATAACTTTTTTGAAAATAAGTAGATATTTTAAAAAAAAAAAAATTTCAATTACCGAAATCCAGAAATACTTAAAGAAAAAAGGACTTGTATTAATAAAAAAAAATAATGATGAAAAAAAAATTGGCAATACAGGAAGTATAGTAAGAACCTTTTTTTCGAGTTTAATAATTATATTAGTTTTTTTTATTTCACCACTAGTTACCAATTTCACAAAAGATAAAATAAGCTTTACAAAAGTTCATGAAAATAATTCAAAGAATAAATTAAAAAAGTTATTAAATAATAAGAACAAAAAACTAGACACCGTCTTAGAGGAAAAATTTTTATTTGAAGACATATTAGCTTTTGATGAGCAACCCAATAATGCTATAAGACTGAGTGCTTTAACAATTGAAGAATTATTTAAATCAACTAATTATACGTTAGATGATGTTAGAAAAAATAAATTAGTTAAGCCAATTACATTAACAATACTTCCTAAAGAGATAGTCAAAATTGAAAATTCAAAGAAGAGAAAAGATTTTTTTATCCAAATTATTTTACCACTAGCAATAAAGGAAAATAGTAATATTAAATTGGATAGAAAAAAACTTTTTAGAGTTTTAAATAAAAGTAAAAATACAAAAATAGAAAAAAAATGGCTTGCATCAAAGTTTAAACAATATGGTGTAGTAAATAGAGATTTATCCACATTAAAAATCAGAATGGATGAAGTTCCAATTTCAATGACTATTGCACAAGCAGCGAAAGAAACTGGCTGGGGCACATCAAGGTTTGCACAAGAAGGAAATGCATTATTTGGTCAATGGACTTGGTCTGGTGAAGGAATTAAACCTTTAGGAGCAGATAGTGATGCCACTCATAAAGTTATGAGATTTAGAGTATTACAAGCATCAGTCAAAGCTTATCAAAGAAATTTAAATACCCACTCTTCTTATAAAGACTTTAGAAGTGCAAGAGCTGAACTGAGAGAAGATAATAAAAAACTTAATAGTTTAATACTTTCTGAACATTTAGATAAGTATGCTGAAACAGGAAAAGAATATGTTAAAATATTACAAAAAATAATTAAACAAAATAATCTAATGGATTTTGATGATGCTAAGTTGTTGCCTTCAAGTATTGATTTGGATAGCTTAACTTAATTAAGTTTGACTGAAAACTGAACACCAAACCAACGCCATATTCCATTATCGTTAAGTGAACAATTAATTCTTCCTCTTCTAAAATTAAACTTTTCCCTAAAGTTTAATGTTAATATTTTTTGTTTAAAATCTATATTAGTTTTTTCCCAACCATCACCTTCATCAGAAAAACAATTAATATTACTTATATTTTTTTGTTCATTAAAAAATTTTACAAAAAATTTTGGAGGATTATTACTTTTGGTTAAATATTTTTCATCTGGATGCATGTCTTTATATTGTAAGGGATAAAGATTGATCAGAAATTTAAATCTTTTTAGATCACCATATTTTTCATTAATTGGAAACCTTGGCAGTTCATAGCGATCCTTATTAATATCGATTAC
>Ga0307986_10001333_pt1 | contig 17954 bp, 18 predicted proteins | sample EllFjometageno82_FD_203170 | JGI IMG/M metagenome (GOLD analysis project Ga0307986, IMG submission 203170) | Marine microbial communities from Ellis Fjord, Antarctic Ocean - #82 | ecosystem: Environmental > Aquatic > Marine > Unclassified | place: Southern Ocean | collected 2014-10-09
TGTCAGGAAATTTTAAAACATAGAAGTAAATTAGAATCATCTGAAAATTAAAAGCAAATAAGTTAATCTTTCCAACTTCTGGTATTTGAAAATGATAAAATGAAAAAAAATATAAAAAAACTATTGGTAAAGATTTAAATATTTGTTCTTTAATGAATTTAAAAGAAAGCATTTTAATTTATTTATTAATTTGTCCATTAGTTACATTAATTATTAGAGCTTGGTCTGGATCTGCTAAAAGTTTTATTAAAATTTTATTTTTTTTACTTAAATAAGTTTTTGCCACTGGAATACCAGGCGAAAGAAAACCATCTTTACCTGAAGTAAAAATAATTTTATCTACCTCTATTTGATAATTTTCAGGTAAGTAACTTAAGCCAAGATTAGTTTTTTTACCCTTACCTTCTAAAATAGCATTAATATTTGTGTCTTCAATAATGACAGGAATTTTACTATTTAAATCTGTTAACAAAAGTACTCTGGCAGTTAAATAATTTACTTCGATAATAGTTCCTATCAGATAGTCCTTGCTAAATACCGACATACCTTTCTTGATGTTATATCTACTTCCTTTGTTTATTAGTAAAGATTTTAAAAAAGGGCTTTCTGAATCGAGTACAACTTTTGCTGCTATAGAAAAATCTTGTTCAAAACCTTTAGTGTTAGTTAGGAATAAAGCATCTTTTAAAATTTCATTTTCTGATTTTAAAAAAGCATTGTTAAATTTTTGTTGTCTTAAGTACTCTATCTCATTTTTCAAAAAATTATTCTCGTCTATTGTGCTGTAGTGCATAGCAGTTTTTTTAACTAAATATTTTCTTAATATTGATGGTTGTGAACTGATAACAGATACGTGGTACACTAAGTCATTTAGTGTCTCTCTTGCTTTAATCATGATTGGAGGTGATAATTTATCTAAAGTAATAATTGATATAGAAAGTATAATTAAAAAAAATAAAGAAAATTTTTGTTTTGCGCCTTTTTTTAAAAGCGCATAACGTATTGCTATTATAAAATCATCTCGATGTTCTGACATTTTAATTTATATACAAATTTAATATTCAGACAACATAGTTGAAAACAATTCTTCATTCTCTAAAGCTTTTCCGGTTCCAGTTGCAACACATTCAAGTGGGTTGTCAGCAATCGTAACTGGTAAACCTGTGTCTTTAGAAATTAATTTATCTATATTTTTTAATAAAGCTCCTCCACCTGTAAGTACTAAGCCCATATCAACTAGATCGGCAGATAGCTCTGGAGGTGTACTTTCTAATGCTTCTTTAATAGCAGCTAACATTTGGCTAAGAATAGGCATTAGTGCTTCACAAGCATCTTCTTCTGTTAGTGATATTTCTTTTGGTGTTCCTGTTCGTATATCTCTTCCTTTCATTAAAAAAATATTATTTGTACTAGGTATTGCGGTTCCAATTTCCTTTTTAATTTTTTCTGCTGTTGACTCACCAATTAATAAATTGAATTTTTTTCTCATATAATTGATAATAGCTCCATCCATGGCGTCGCCTGCAATACGTAGTGATTTAGAAAAAACTACTCCACCTAAAGACATAACGGCTATCTCTGTAGTGCCGCCACCAATATCTACAATCATAGAACCAGTTGCTTCAGAAATAGGAAGCCCAGCTCCAATAGCTGCCGCAATAGGTTCTTCTATTAACTGAACTCTTCTTGCTCCTGCAGCTAGCGCTGAGTCTTGAATAGCTTTTCTTTCTACAGGTGTTGATCCTGTAGGTACGCAGATTAAAATTCTAGGATTAGCAAATGTATTTTTTATATGCACTTTCTTAATAAAGTGTTTAATCATTTCTTCAGTTACAATAAAGTCAGCTATAACACCGTCTCTTAATGGTCTAATCGCTTGTATGTTTCCAGGTGTTCTACCTAACATTGTTTTTGCTTCATCACCTACTGCAAGCACTGTTCTTTTTCCATTTTCATTTACAATAGCAACTACAGATGGCTCATTTAAAACAACTCCTTTGTCTTTTAATACTACCAATGTATTGGCCGTTCCTAAATCAATAGCCATATCTTGTGACCAAAAAGACTTAATATTTTTCCATTTCCACATTATTTTTTTTTCCTTTTATGCTAAAGCGCTAAAACTCTCGTCTGGCGCTGTACGTTTACGTTTGATTATTAATTTGTTTAAAGCGTTTAAGTAAGCATCTGCTGAAGCAACTAATGTATCGGTATTAGCGGCTTGCCCTACGGTTATTTTGCCATTTTCTTCAATTCTAATACTAACAGTTGCCTGAGCGTCTGTTCCTTCAGTTACTGCATGCACTTGGTATAGTTGTAACTTAACCTCATGTTTGTACAATTTTTTTATACACTTAAATATAGCATCAACAGGACCATCTCCAATTTCACTTGCAGATTTAATCTCACCCATGACTTCAAGTGTCATTTCTGCTTTTTGAGGTTCACCTGTACCAGCAACTACTTTTAAAGATTTTAATTTTATAATATTCTCTTCTTTAATTAAGCTGTCATCTACCAAAGCTGCAATGTCATCATCATAGATATGTTTTTTTTTATCAGCTAATATTTTAAATTTACCAAATGCTAATTCGATGACATCATCTGTCACTCCAATATAACCTAAATCACCTAGCTTATCTTTAAAAGCGTGACGACCAGAATGTTTACCCATAACTAAAGAAGTTTTTTTAACGCCAACACTTTCAGGTGTCATGATTTCATAAGTTTTACTGTTCTTAAGCATTCCATCTTGATGAATGCCAGATTCATGTGCAAAAGCATTTTTTCCAACAATTGCTTTGTTGAATTGAACTGGAAAGCCAGTTGCGTTAGATACAACCTTAGATGCCTTGCTTATTAATTTTGTATCAATCCCCGTGGTAAAGGGCATCAAATCATTTCTAGTTTTCATTGCCATGACAACTTCTTCCAGAGCGGCATTTCCTGCTCGTTCACCTATTCCGTTAATTGTACATTCAATTTGTCTTGCACCTGCCATCACTCCCGCTAAAGAGTTTGCAACAGCTAAACCAAGGTCATTGTGACAATGGGTTGAAAGGATTGCTTTATCAATGTTTGGTACTTTGTTTAATAATGTTTCTATAATTTTTTTAAATTCTGAAGGAACAGAATAACCAACTGTGTCTGGAATATTTATTGTTGTAGCTCCCGATTTAATAGCAAGCTCAACGGATTGACACATGTAATCCATATCTGTTCTGGTTCCGTCTTCACAAGACCACTCGACATCATCAGTAAATTTTTTGGCATAAGTAACGCTTTCCTTAATAGCTTCTAAAACTTCTTCTGGTGATTTATTTAATTTATGCTTCATGTGAAGCGGGCTTGTAGAAATAAACGTATGTATTCTAAATCTTTTTGCATGTCCCAAAGAATCTTTACAAGCATCAATATCTTTTTTAGTTGCTCTAGCTAAACCACACGGTACTGATTTTTTTAATATTTTACTGATCTCTGTTACTGCTTCAAAGTCTCCAGGAGATGCAATAGGGAAACCAGCTTCTATAACGTCAACTCCTAATTCATCAAACACACGAGAGATTTGAATTTTTTCTTCTAAACTCATTGATGCGCCTGGTGATTGTTCACCATCTCGCATTGTAGTATCAAAAATAATAATTCTGTTTTTATCGCTCATAGTAACTTTCTAGGATCAAAATTTTTAGATTTCTATAAAAAATTCTAATCTTCTTATAATACAATCAAAAAGGGAGTTTGCAAAATATTTTTTAAGAATTGGAGTCTATATTGGTTTTTAATTCTTTGATTGGTCGACTAATTTGTCTTTACCAATCCAAGGCATCATATCTCGTAGTTTTTTTCCCACTTCTTCAATTGGGTGTTTGGCTAAATCAGCTCTCATCTTAAGAAAGTTTTTTTGACCACCCTTACATTCTTCCATCCATTCTTTAGTGAATTTACCTGATTGAATATCTTTCAAGATTTCTTTCATTTTTTCTTTGGATCTACTGTCTACTACTTTTTTACCTGAAACATATTCTCCGTATTCAGCAGTATTAGAAATGGAGTAATTCATATTAGCTATTCCACCTTCGTAAATTAAATCAACAATCAGTTTTACTTCGTGTAGAACTTCAAAGTATGCCATTTCAGGCGGGTAACCAGCTTCAGTTAAAGTTTCAAAACCATTTTTAATAAGCTCTACAAGACCACCGCAAAGAACGGCTTGCTCGCCAAATAAATCTGTTTCACATTCATCTTTAAAATTAGTTTCAATAATTCCAGATTTACCACCACCAATACAAGCTGCATAAGACATAGCAAGATCTCTTGCTTTACCAGTACTATCTTTATGTACTGCCATCAAGCATGGTACTCCTCCACCTTTTTGATATTCACTTCTAACTAAGTGACCAGGTCCTTTAGGCGCTACCATAAATACATCTAAATCTTTTCTTGATTCAATAAGTTTGTAATGAATATTTAATCCGTGAGCGAAAGCTAAACTTGTTCCTTCTCTCATTCTTTGTTCAACATGGTTTTTATAAATTTGAGCTTGTAATTCATCAGGTGTCAAAATCATTACTACGTCGGCCCAAGCCGCAGCATCAGAAAGGGGCATAACTTTTAAACCCTGACTTTCAGCTTTTTTTATACTGGCAGAACCTTCTCTAAGAGCAACAACAACTTCTTTTACTCCGCTATCTTTTAGGTTTAATGCATGTGCATGTCCTTGGCTTCCATAACCAAAAATAGCAACTTTTTTTTCTTTAATTAAATTTACATCTGCGTCTTTTTCATAATACATTTTCATATTTTTTCTCCTAATTTTGTTTTAAAATTTCTGCTCCTCTTGACATTGCAACTGCTCCGGTTCTTGAAACACTAGCTAATCCTAAAGACTTTAAGTCTTTAGTTAATTTATCAATTTCCATTCTTAAAGCAGTTACTTGAATAACTAAAGACTTTTTTGTTTTATCTAAGATAACTGAATTATATTTTTTACAAGCTTTTTTAACTTTTTCTTGATTTTTTGACGATGAGACAATTTTAAGAAGAGCAAGTTCTCTAAATAATATATTTGGATCACTTCTATTAAAGTCAGCAACCTGATGAACGCAAAGAAGTTTTTTTAATTGTAGTTTTATCTGTTCAATAACTTCAGGTGTTCCTATTGAAACAATAGTGATTCTAGATAAATGTTTTAATTTATCAACTTCTGCTACTGCTAAAGAATCAATATTATAACCTCGACCAGAAAATAACCCTACTACTCTTGCTAGAACCCCTGCTTCGTTGTCAACCCAAACAACAATAATATGGTGATCTAGTTTTCCAAGTTTTGTTGGTTCGCTGTAAGCTGATTTTGATTTTGCCATTAAACTAAGGTTTTTCCTTCCTCTGAAATTTTTTTATTTTCGTCTTCAGGTCCTAAAATCATTTGATTATGAGCTTTACCTGAAGGTATCATTGGATAGCAGTTTTCTGTTTTATCAACCAAACAATCAAAAATAACCGGTCTATCAATATTAATCATTTCTTTAATTTTTTCATCTAATTCACTTGGTTTAGAGGCTCTTATTCCAACACAACCATATGCCTCTGCTAATTTAACGAAATCAGGTAATGCTGCAGAATAACTTTCAGAATAATTTTTTTCATGAAGTAATTCCTGCCACTGTCTAACCATTCCCATATATTGGTTGTTTAATATAAAGATTTTAATAGGTAATTTATATTGAACAGCAGTAGATATTTCTTGCATCGTCATTAATACGGAAGCTTCTCCAGCAATATCAACTACTAATTTTCCAGGGTTGGCTATTTGAACTCCAATAGCTGCAGGCAATCCATATCCCATGGTTCCTAATCCACCAGAAGTCATCCACCTATTAGGTTTGTTAAATTTGTAATACTGTGCAGCCCACATTTGGTGCTGACCTACTTCTGTTGTAATAAATGTATCTTGATCTTTTGTAAGTTCATAAAGTCTTTCAACAGCATGTTGGGGCTTAATAATAGTTTCACTAGCTTTGTAATTTAAAGATTTTTTTTCTCTCCATTTGCTAATTTGCTTCCACCACTTTGCAACATTTTCTTTATTGATATCTATAAAGTTTTTATTTTTTTCTTTAAATCTTTTGATTAATGCTAAAAGAAATACATCAACATCGCTCACTAAAGCCAAATCTACCCTAACAATTTTACCTATTGAAGAAGGGTCAATGTCGATATGAACCTTTTTAGAATTTGGTGAAAATTCATCAATTTTTCCTGTAATCCTATCATCAAACCTTGCACCAATATTTATCATTAAATCACAATCGTGCATTGCATTATTTGCTTCGTAAGTTCCGTGCATTCCTAACATTCCTAAAAAGTGATGATCTTCACCTGGATATGCTCCTAAACCTTGTAGTGTTGAAGTAATTGGAAATCCAGTTATGGAAACGAGCTCTCTTAACAGCTCACTAGCATTAGGCCCAGAATTAATTACACCACCACCAGTATAAAAAATAGGTTTAGATGATTTTTTCATCATTGCTATAAGCTGATCTAATTCTTTTTCAGAAATTTTTTTCTTTGTAGTGTTATTTGATTTTTTTATTATTTTACTTTTTGTAAAATTATAATTTCCCTTTTTAAACTGAATATCTTTAGGAATATCAACTAGTACAGGACCTGGTCTTCCTGAAGTGGCTACTTCAAAAGCAGTATGTAAAACTTTAGCTAAATCATTTACATCTTTTACTAACCAGTTATATTTTGTACATGGCCTTGTAATTCCTGTGGTATCACATTCTTGAAAAGCATCTGTACCTATTAAGTGTGTTGGCACTTGTCCACTAATACAAACTAATGGAATTGAATCCATATATGCATCTGCTAAAGCTGTAACTACATTTGTTGCTCCGGGACCTGAAGTAACTAAAACAACACCTGGTTTGCCCGACGATCTGGCATAACCTTCAGCGGCGTGACCTGCTCCCTGCTCGTGTCTAGCTAAAATATGTTTTATAGTTTTGTGGTTTTTTAATTCATCATAAATAGGAAGCACAGCACCACCAGGATATCCAAAAATGTGATCTACATTTTGGTCTTCTAGTGCTTTAAAAACTATTGCTGCTCCTGATAATAATTTTGGCATATGTCTAATCTATCGGAGAAAATTCTGTGGTCAAGTTTTAGCTTATAACTCTTAAAATTTTTTTTGAAAGAGAGCTAAAACTGTTTGAATAGAGCTTGTTCCAATCCAACATGTGGCCTCTTGCCCATGTAATTTGTTTTTTTGCATACTGTCTTGTCTTTATGTTAATAAGTTCTTTAGTTTGCGTCAGGTTCGAAACACCTGATAAATAATCTTTAATTTCTCTAACCCCAATTATTTTGTTAACTGATAGTGACGAATCGATATTTAAGCTTAAAAAAGAATTCACTTCTTTAACGCAATCATTTTTAAACATTTGATCCGCACGACTTGAAATATTTTTCAATAATTTTTCTCTTGGTACGTCGATAAAAATTTTAATGATTTGAAATTTTTTAAATTCTGATTTTGTCAACTTGTGCCACTCAAACATTGATTTTTTTGTGAATTTTTTAACCTCATATGCTCTAATTGATCTCTGTGTGTCAGAAGATTCAATATTATCTATTATTAGAGGATCAATTTTTAAAAGTTTTTCATAAAATTTCTTTTGACCAATCTTTTTTTGTAACTTTCTAATTTTATCTCTTACTTTAAGATTGGTATTTGGAATTTTACTTATGCCTTTAGTGATAGCTTCAAAGTATAAACCCGTACCACCAACAAGGATTGGAATTTTTTTTTTTTTTTCACATTTACTGATTTGTTTTTTAACTAATTTCAACCAAGCGCCAGTAGAAAAATGTTTTTTAGCTGGTTGAAAGCCATATAGGTGATGTTTGGCTTTTTTTAAATCTATCTTTGTTGGCCTAGAAGATAAGACAGAAAACTCTTTATAAACTTGCATACTGTCAGCGTTGATGATTTCACCCTTAATCTTTCTAGCAATTTCGATGGCAAGTTTTGATTTTCCAGACGCTGTGGGACCAGCAATAAGAATAATTTTCTTAGACAAACCTAGTTGGTTTTAACACCAAGGTATCTTCTTTGGTTGCTGTTATTAATTATTGTAAGCAATAAAGTTTGTTCACCTTTTTTATAAATATTTTCAATTAATTTATTTAATTGTTTGGAGTTTAAAACTGTATTTTTTTGTACTTCTAAAATTATATCTCCTTTTCTTAACAATCCCGCTACGGCGCTTTTAGTTGAGATACTCGTTATCACAACTCCTTTTAAGTTTTTTTGTAATTTTCTTTCCTGAATATCTTTTGCGGTAATATTTCTAACTGTTATTTTTAAAGTTTCAATTTCAGTATCTTGTGTTTTATTTTCTTTTTTTGTTTTTTTATTTTCTGACTTAAAGTCATCTGAGGATTCTAATCTGCCTAATGTAAGCTTTTTAGTAATTATTTTTTTATTTCTCCAAATTTCTAATTTTACTGTTTTACCAACTTCTGTGTTGGAAACTAATTTTGGTAAAGCTCTCATTGTATCTATTTTTTTTCCATCAAATTTTAAAATGATATCTCCTGCTTTAAGACCAGCTTTCTGGGCAGGACTTTTTTCTCCTACACTAGCAACTAGAGCACCTTCGGTAGTTTTTAACTCTTCAACCTCGGCTATTTCTTTCGTAACCTGCTGTATTCTAACACCTAGCCATCCTCTTTTTGTTTCACCATATTTAATTAACTGAGTAATAACATTTGATGCAGCATTAGCTGGGATAGCAAAACCGATACCAACTGAGCCTGCTTGACCAGGTGCAATGATTGCAGTGTTAATTCCGACAACATCTCCCTCTAAATTAAATAATGGTCCACCTGAATTACCTTGGTTGATAGAAGCATCAGTTTGGATAAAATCATCATAACGAGTTAAATTAATATCTCTATTTCTTGCAGAAATAATTCCTGAGGTAACTGTTCCTCCAAGGCCAAATGGGTTTCCGATAGCAACAACCCAATCACCTACTCGTGCCTTATCTGAGTCACCAAACTTAACAGGTGTAAATTTATCTTTGGAATCAATTTTTAATACAGCAAGATCAGAATAAGGATCTGCACCTAATACTTTTGCTTCATATTCTTTATCTCCAACTTTAACAACAATGTCTTCCGCGTTATTAATAACGTGATTATTTGTGATAATAGTTCCGTTTTTATTAACAATAAATCCTGAGCCTAGAGAAGAAGCTTTTCTTTCAGTTGGTTGGTTAAAATCTTTAAACATTTCTTCAAAGGGTGAACCTGGAGGAAACTGAAAAGGAAGCGCATTACCGTTTGTTTTAATAGTTTGCGTTGTAGAAATATTTACAACTGATGGCATTAGTCTTTCTGCAAGATCTGCAAATGAATCTGGAATAGGTTTTGCGTTTAAAAAATGGATAAATCCAAAATTAAAAACTAAAAAAGTTAATAATATTTTTTTAAATAATTTCATTTAATTTTTTATATACCAAACAATTAAAAATCCTAATATTAAAAAAAAAACTCCTGTACTTCTTAATTTAGTTTCAGGAATTTTTTCTATAATTTTAAGCATATTTTTAATTCTTGTTGGAAAAATGGCAAAAAATAATCCTTCTATAAAAAGAAGTAATCCTAAGGCCGAGATTAAATCTTTCATTAAAATAAATTAGGGTCTTTTAGTTATTCCTGCTTTACCAAAAAATTTGAAAAAATCACTATCAGGTGAAAGGATTAAAGAAGTGTCTCCACCAATCAAAGCGGTTTCATAAGCTTGCATTGCTCTATAGAAACCAAAAAACTCGGGGTCTTTTCCATATGCATCAGCAAATATTTTATTTCTTTGACCATCACCTTCTCCTTTAAAAATTTGGGATTGTTTATTCGCGTTAGCTAGAAGTACGGTCACATCTTTATCTGCTGTTGAAGTAATCTTAGCGGCAATCTCTGCCCCTTCTGCTCTAAATTCTTTAGCCTCTCTTTGTCTTTCAGTTTGCATTCTTTTATAGATAGCTTCACTGTTTGCTTGAGGTAAATCTGCTCTTTTAATTCTAACATCTACGATTTTAATTCCAAAACTTTTAGCTTCCTCATTCACGTCATTTTGAATAATCGCCATTTGTTTAGCTCTTTCTTTTGAAAGTAATGTAGATAATTCTTGTGTACCTAAAACACCCCTAATTCTTGAGTTTATAATCGTTGATAATCTTGATCTAGCAACTCTCTCGTTACCAACAGAAATATAAAATTTTAGAGGATCTACAATTTGAAATCTTGCAAAAGCATCGACGATTAATCTTTTTTGATCTGCGGCTATAACTTCCTCTGGTGCGTTGTCTAAATTTAGAATTCTTTTATCTATGAAAACAACATTTTGAATAAAAGGTAGTTTAAATTTTAATCCAGCTTCCGTAATAATCTTTTTTGGATTACCAAATTGTAAAACAATAGCTTGGTCAATTTCTTTAACAACAAAAGCTGATTGAAACATGACTACACCAATTAAAACAATTACTGGTATTAAGAATTTAGGAAGTTTCATTAATTAGCACTCCCTTTCTTTTTTAGTTCTGGTAAAGCTAGATATGGAACTACACCTTGTCCGGAATTTTTATCAATAATAACTTTTTCTATATCTGCTAAAACTTTTTCCATTGTTTCAAAGTACATACGTTCTTGTGTTACTTTTTTTGCGTTTTTATACTCATTATAAATAGCTAAGAACCTACTTGCGTCACCTTCTGCGGATGCAACTACTTGTTTTTTATAAGCGTCAGCTTCTTGTAAGATTTTTTCAGCTTCACCCCTTGCTCTTGGAATCACATCGTTAGCATAGGCTTCTGCTTCATTTTTAGATCTTTCTCTGTCTGCTCGAGCGGCCTGCACATCTCTGAAAGAATCAATTACTTGATTTGGTGGATCAGCTTTTTGAGTTTGTACTTGCGTAATTTGAATTCCTGAACCATATTCATCTAAAATACTTTGAGTGATTTCTTGCACATCTGTTTCGATTTGTAATCTTCCTTCGGTTAAAATTGATTGAATTTCACTTCTTGCAATAACCTCTCTCATTGCAGTTTCAGAAGCGGCCTTAACTGTTTCTACTGGACTTTGAATGTTAAATAAAAATTTTTCTGCGTCTTTAATCAACCAAAATACCGAATAGTTAATATCTACAATATTTTCATCTCCTGTTAACATCAAACTTTCTTCGGGAACATTGCCTACTCCAGAAACTCTTCCATTGTCACTAGCTGGTCTGAACCCAATATCAATTCTGTTAACTTTTGTAACTTTTGGAGTTAATGCTCTCTCAATTGGTAAAGGTAAGTGGTAGTTCAAGCCTGGCTGAGTAGTTTTTATAAATTTACCAAACCTTAAAACAACTCCTTGTTCATCAGGAAGAACTCTATAAAGACCGCTAGCCAACCAAAGAAAAACTAAAATAATTAAACCTAAAAAAATAGGTTTGCTTCCACCAGATTTTCCACCAGGGAAAAACTGATTAATTTTTTTTTGGATATTAGCTATAATTTCATCAAGACTTGGTGGTTGGTTTGCATTTCCTGATCCGTTTCCAGAAGGACTAGATCCCCATGGCGATTGATTGCTTAAAATTTTATCTTTGAAACTCATGAAACTTTATATAGTGACTTTTTGATTAAAAACAAGTTAAGTAAGAGCGATATTATGACCGAAAAAAAAGCGGAATTAAGCCAAGGAATGAAAGAAAAACTAGCTCCTAAAAAATTCATCAAAAAACCAATTAAAGGCGTAAAATATACACTGTTGATCTCCAGTGCAAAAGGTGGTGTTGGAAAATCAACATTTTCAGTCAATATTGCTTTTGCTTTACAAAATCTTGGCTTAAGAATTGGAATACTTGACGCAGATGTTTATGGACCATCCTTGCCAAAATTGATTGGATTAAATGAAAAACCACAAAGTAAAGATGGTAAATATTTGATTCCAATAGAAAAATATAATGCACAATGCATGTCTATGGGGTTTTTAGTTGGCGAGACAACTCCAATGATATGGAGAGGTCCAATGGTGATTAGTGCGATTAAAACAATGACTGAAAATGTACTATGGAAAGATTTAGATTGTTTAATAGTTGATATGCCACCTGGAACGGGAGATACACAATTAACATTTGCTCAACAAATAAAAGTTGATGGTGCAGTTATTGTATCGACTCCTCAAGACTTGGCTCTTCTAGATGTAAAGAGGGGTATAGAAATGTTTAATAAAACTGGGGTAAAAATAATTGGTTTAGTTGATAATATGAGTTTCTTTAAAGGTGAAGATGGAAAAATTTATAATATTTTTGGAGAAGGTGGAGTAGAAAAAACTGCAAAAGAATATGAAAAAAAATTTCTTGGTAAAATTCCAATTCATCAAGATTTAAGAGATGCAAATGATAAAGGAGATCCATTAACTCACTCAAGTCCAAATCACGAAGTTTCTATTGCTTTTAATCAAATAGCAAAAAAAATTAAAGAGAATTTTGTTGTGTAGTTTGAGTATGAAAATATTGCATTAATTTTACACTGCTAAATTATCTTTATCAAAGATTTAGATAATTCTTTAATACTTCTTCTAAAATTATTAACAATAATAATATCGGGTTTTTTAGGATATTGAGGTTTTATTTGTATTCCTACAATTGAATTTGTTTTTTTTAAATATAATTTCTTTTTTTTCTTTTTTTTTATTTTTGAAAGACTTGCTTTTAAATAAACTTCAAAATAATTATTTATATTTTTTTTATTCCAAACTCTTAATTCATCAGACATACACACAGCAGTAAAAATCAAGTTGATGTTTTGATCAGTAATAAATTTTGCAAACTTACAATATTGCCTTCCATAATTTAATCTTGAAGTTTGATCATATTTGTTTAGTTTAAAAATTTTTCTTAAATCGTCTCCATTGATAACTAGTGTTGGACCAAATTTTTTTTTGATATCTTTTTTTATTTCATTTGCTAATGAAGTTTTTCCAGCACCGGATAATCCTGTGATCCAAAATAATATACCTTTTTTTTTATTTTTTTTTTTCATTAATTAATAATACATTAATTAATTATAAATTTTTATTTTATTTTTGATCTTATAAAAGATGATAAATGATCAATTAAAAAAATAGCTATAAAAATAATTATTATTATGGCTGAAACTCTTTGATACTCAAACATTCTAAAAGAAGATAATAGTTCATATCCAATCCCGCCAGCTCCAACGATACCAAGCATAGTTGCCATTCTTATATTACGGTCTAAAATATATAAATTATTTGCTACAAAAGATGGAATGATTTGAGGTATTACTGCAAAAGCAATTATTTGTCTTTTAGAAGCTCCAGATGATTTCAAAGCCTCGATAGGTCCTTTGTTAACATGCTCAATATCCTCTGCATAAAATTTTGCTAAAAATCCCATAGTATGTAAACCTAAAGCTAACACGCCTGGAATTGCACCAAATCCAACGGCAATAACAAGTATCATCGCAATTATAAATTCAGGTATTGCTCTAAAAAATATTGTAATAATTCTTGCAATTAAGAAGACAAGATAATTAGGTGCTAAATTTCTTGCTGAAAATAATCCAACAGGGATTGATAAAACTATCGCAATAAAAGTCCCTAGAAATGCAATTTCTATAGTTTCGAACATTGCGTAAATTAAACTTGAAAAATTTGAAAAGTCTGGTGGTAGCATTCTATTTAAAATATCCCCAAAATATTTTGTTGAATCTGAAAATAATTTGATAAAATTAATTTCTAAGTCAACAACCACAAATATAAGAGCTGCTATTAAAGAAAAAATGAAAGTATAAGTTTTCCACGTCCATTGTGATCTTAAATATTTTTCAAGATGTTTTGTTTTATTGTTTATTTCTAATTTAAGAATGTTATCTTTTGTCATTTATCTATATATTTGGCTAATGCTAGTTTTATCAATGCTTGATGCTGGTTGATCAAATATTATTTCACCATCTAATAAACCAACTATTCTATCTGAATATTTAGTAGCTAGATCCACCTGATGTAAATTACATATTATAGTAATATTAAATTCTTTATTAATTTTCTTTAGTAATGACATAATTAAATTAGCTGCCTTGGGATCTAAGCTAGCGACCGGTTCATCAGCTAGTAATAATAATGGTTTTTTTATTATTGCTCTCGCAATTCCTACTCTTTGCCTTTGTCCACCTGAAAGTTCATCTGCTCTGCTATATGCTTTATTTAATAAACCTACAGTCTCTAATGCTTTTAAAGCTTCTAATTTTTGTTCTTTTGTAAATAAATAAAACATTGATAAAAATTTACTGCTAGAATTCAATAACCCTGTTAAAACATTATTAATAGAAGATAAATTATTAACTAAATTGAAATCTTGAAAGATCATTCCTGTTTTTTTTTGTACTTCTGGTAAATAAGTTTTGTCTACTTGTTCTTTATCAAAAAAAATATTTCCTTTTTCAATATTCTCTAAACCGTTAATACTTCTTAATAAAGTCGTTTTGCCTGATCCACTAGGTCCTAGTATGGATAAAAATTCACCTTTTTTAACTTTAAGATTTACTCCTTTAAGCGCTTCTGTTCCACTCTCAAAGGTTTTTTTTAAATTATTAATTTCAAGCATATTTATATATTATTTTTTATTTAATAACTTCACAACATTTCTCAGTACATCATAATCTGAATCGGTAACGGATATATAATGAGACATCTTTCCACCGTAACCACCAATTTCACCATGATTATGAGCATCTAAAACTGCCTTTTTTATTTTTTTTCTATCTTCTAATGATATTTTTTTAGAGTAAGAAAGTGGTGGAGGTGGAACCCGATCAGATCTATGTATAATTGTTACATCTTCTTTTTTAAATGTTTTATCAGCTAATCTTGCTTCAAAATTTCGTGAACTCATACCACACACATCGGCTTGATTATTTAAAACTGATAACAAGCATGCATCGTGACTACCGGCGTAAAAAACATTTTTAAAATCATTTTTATTAGTAGTGGAAAGATTTATTTTTGCTAATTCAACTTGTGGAATTAAATCTCCGCTTGTTGATCCAATGCTATTTAATGATAAAACTCTTCCTTTTATGTCTGAAAATTTTTTTATGTTACTGCCTTTTTTAACAACAAAATACGTAAAATAACCTGCATCTTTTTCTCCTGGTCTAACGCCTGCAGCAAAAGCTTCTGCGTTTGCTAGCTCAGCTGCTTTTATATATGTTTTTCCTCCATACCAAGCAATATGTGCTCTATCAGCTCTCATGGCTTCGACAGCAGCGTTATAATCAGTTACTTTTATAAAATTAATTTCAAAACCAGTAAGTTTATTTACGATTTTTATTAATCCCTTATAATCATTTTCATCACCCTTTTCGCTAGCAGGCACAAAAACCATATTAAATTTTTTAATTTCTTCACTAACTGTAGTGTTGATTAGTGAAAAAAAAAATAAAGTTGTTAAAATTGTCTTTTTAAATAAACACATTTATTAAGCCTCTTGAGATTAATATTAATTTTGTTCGCTAACATAGTAACACTTTATAGGGTAAAATGTCAACCTACATTTTGTTAAGGATTTATTAAACTTTTATTACTTTATTCTTTGAATTCTCTTAAAGCTTTTTGATAATCTTCGACTGTGTCAATCTCTTTCCACCCTCTTTCGATAATAACACAATGAACTTTAACTCCTATATCTACTAATTCTTGAATCATATCTGTAAGATATGCTTTTTGAAAAGTAGCTGCTCTTTGGAATGGTTTATTCCAATATAATTTTTTTACTCTATGAAAATTTTCTTTAAATATTTCAGCACCACGATTAGTAAGCTTTATCATGCCGATAAATTCTCCATGCACTTCCTCTTTTTGAGTGCCAATTTTTCCTATTTTTAATACTTGATTGTTAGAGTCAAAAATTACGTTTTCAGCTTCAGACAATGGGTGGTCTTTACGGTTCACATAATACCCCTTCCAATCAATATCTACGACTACTGATATATCATGATCTGAAGTTAATAATCTTTTCACTACATTAGAATCAAATAGTATATCTGAATAAGATACTACAATGTTTCCATTAATTATTTTCTCAGCAAAAAAAATTGAATTTAAAATATTGTTATTTTTATAGTCTGGATTGGTAACATAATTTAAATTTTTATAATTAATTTTTTCTTTTTTATAACCTCTTATTACAGTTATGTCTTTTATACCGCAATCATTATAGGCTTGTAATTGTCTTTGTAAAAGAGTTTTACCACCAAAGTCTAGCATACATTTAGGTAAATTTTCTGTATGCCCTTTCAGTCTACTTCCTAATCCTGCAGCAACAACTAACGCTTTAGTTTTTGATTTACTAATTTTATTTTCTAATTGTTGAATTTCGTTATTACTAATTTTACTCTCTTTGGCTGTCCTAAGTAAGGAAATTATATTTGGATTGTTTTTAATATATTCTTCCACATCTGGTGCTACTGTTTTTTTTGAATTACCAGCAAGATCATACAATATACTTAAATCAGCTTTTAATATTAATGATATTTTTTTGATTAAATCATTTTTGGGAGCAGACCGTTTATCTTTTTCCATGTCGTTCAAGTACGATGGGGCAACACTAATTTTTTTTGCTAATTCTCTTTGGCCAATGCCATTTTTAATTCTAAGTTTTCTAATATACGACCCAAATGTTTCGGAGTAATTGAAATTTTTTACCATTTATAATTTTTAATTAATATGTTCTTTAAAATCAAAGGATAACATTAATTCGTTCCATTCTCTTTTAGATAGACCTGAATTTTCAATATTAACTTTTTGACCTTTTACCATTTGTTGTATTACTTTTTTTCCTTTAGCTGAAACGTGTACCGCACCAACTCTGTAATCTAAAAAAGCAGAGTGTGTAATAGGTACCCATTTTTTGACTGTCTCCAACATAGCTTCAGCATAAACTCTAATCTCATATTGTGCATGGCTATCTGCCCTTAAAAATAAGAAGTTTAATAAATTTAATAAATCAGTTTTCCAATACCACTGAGTATAAGAGTTTAAGGTTAAATTCATTCTTGCAAGTTCTCTAGCTAGTCCAGATTTTTTTTCATCTATAATGGTTCCATCAAATCTTTCGTTAAGCATTTTTTCATAATTACCGTACGTTTGAGTTGCGTCATCTTTTAAAATTTGAAGAACTTCGTCTGCTTGGTCACCAGTTATTAAATCTCCTCTACCTTGTCTGTTAATTGTAGACTGCGCTGATAGCTGTTCTTTCTTTGGGATGTAAAATTCTTTATCTAAAATTGAGTATCTTGCTGAATACTCATTAACATTTGCAGTCCGATGTCTTATCCATTGTCTTGCTATAAAAATTGGAAGCTTAACATGATATTTTATTTCACACATCTCAAATGGGGTTGAGTGCCAATGTCTCATTAAGTATTTAATTAAACCTTCATCTGTTGAAACTTTTTTTGTTCCCTTTCCGTAAGATACTCTAGCTGATTGAACAATTGAGGTATCGTCTCCCATATAATCAACAACACGAATAAATCCATGATCTAATACAGGAATAGCATCATAAAGGATTTTTTCTAATTCAGGAGAAGTTACTCTTTTAGTGGTGCTCTTTTGTGACTGTTGTTCAGCTATTTCTTGTTTTTGTTCTATTGTTAGTTTCATAATGAATTTATTTATTGAATCTCTCGCAACAAGTTTTATATTAATATTGTTGGTTTTCCAACTATGACGATAAACAAATTTCGTAATAACCATCACGGACGTGGGGGCAGTACCCACCACCTCCACCATTTACAACTTATGGGGGTGAATTAGGATCGACGGGTGTCTAAAGGTTTTTTTTTCGTTCGAGATAGTTCCGACGT
>Ga0307986_10001334_pt1 | contig 17951 bp, 22 predicted proteins | sample EllFjometageno82_FD_203170 | JGI IMG/M metagenome (GOLD analysis project Ga0307986, IMG submission 203170) | Marine microbial communities from Ellis Fjord, Antarctic Ocean - #82 | ecosystem: Environmental > Aquatic > Marine > Unclassified | place: Southern Ocean | collected 2014-10-09
ATCGGGTAAGTAGGTTCTCCAATAGCTTGCTAGTATAGAAATATCTTTACCATCACCACCGTACCCGTGACAAAGAATGACAGCATTTTTAGGTTTTTCCTTAGAAAGAGGATTTAAAATTGTTGCGTTTAATGAATAGCTCATGATAGTTAATTAATAATTATTTATGTCTAGTTTTTTATTTAATTTTATAGGCTTTATTTTACTTGGTTCTGTTGCAATAGTTTTACTTCTAGGTATTTATACTTTATTTAAAGGAGGCGATACTAGTAAAAAATACTCAAATAAATTAATGCAACTTCGAGTGCTTTTGCAATTCATCGCAATTATTGTCTTAGTTCTTCTCGCCTATTTCTTTAAAAATTAAAGATATTTTTTTAAAAGTTTAACAAATGATTTGTCAAAAAAATCTATCTCACCAATTACTCTTCCAAATTCTTGACCGTTTTTATCTATTAGAATACTTGTTGGCACGCCTCGCATACTAAATAGTTTTACCAGCGAAAACTTCGGATCAAAATATATATTTAAATTTGAGATTTCTAAATCATTAAAAAATTTTTGTGTTTTATTTTGATTGGGTTTTTCTAAATTAACAGGGTAAATCAGAATTTCAGGGTATTTTTTTGAAAGTCTCTCTAAAGAAGGCATTTCTTTTTTACAAGGTGCGCACCAAGTTGCCCAGAAATTTAAAATCATGATGTTGCCTTTTTTTCCAGTTAAATCCACATCATTTAGATTAAAGTCTTTAAATTTTAATTCTTTTATTTCTAAAGGTTCTTTGTGAAGAACTATATTTTTAGAATAGTTTGTTTCACTTAGGAGTTGCTGGGCAAAGAAAAAAGCAGCAAATATGTGTATATAGATTTTAAAAGATTTACTAATTTTCATATTAATTTAAATTAGAACTAACATAGTAAAATGAAAAATAAAATTAAAACAGTTTGGTCAAAAAGATTAAAAGGTAACACCTCTAAATCTTTCCAAAGAATTGGTTCTTCAATCAATACAGATAAAAGACTCTACAAACAAGATATCTTGGCCTCAACTATTCACACGCAAATGCTTGTGAAACAGAGAATTATACCTTCAGATATAGGTAAAAAAATAATTAAAGGGTTAAAAAAGATTAAGTCTTTAATAGACGGTGGCAAATTTATTTTTGAGGAAAAATACGAAGATATTCATCTAAATATAGAAAAAAAATTATTTCAAATAATAGGTCCAGCAGCTGGTTTCATGCACACTGCAAGATCTAGAAATGATCAAGTTGTTACAGATTTTAAATTATGGGTAAAAGAGTCAACTAAAGATATTATAAAAGATATTTCGAGCACTATGAAGATGATAATAAAAAAATCTGAAAAACACTGTGATACTGTTATGCCTGGATTTACACATCTAAAAAATGCTCAACCTATTTCTTTTGCACATTATCTTTTAGCTTATTATGAAATGTTGAAAAGAGACAAAAAAAGATTTGAAAATAATCTAAATCTTTTAGATGAATCGCCTTTGGGTTCCGTGGCTTTGTCTGGAACATCATATAAGATAGATAGAAATTACACTGCAAAAAAACTCGGTTTTAAAAAACCTACGGATAATTCAATCGACTCTGTTTCAGATAGAGATTTTGCAATAGATTTTTTATATGCGGCGGCTGTTTGTGCGATGCATTTATCAAGATTGGCGGAAGATTTTATTATTTTAAATTCCGATGCTTATAAATTGATTGAATTTAATGATAGCGTTTTAACGGGATCTTCAATTATGCCACAAAAAAAAAATCCCGATCCAGCAGAATTAATTAGAGGAAGAGTGGGAATAAACTATGGAAAATTAAACTCAATTCTTACAATCATGAAGGGATTACCAATGTCATACTTTAAAGATTTACAAGACGATAAAGCATTGGTGTTTGATGGCTATGATACGTTAAAAGATTCTTTAACTATGTCTTGTGAATTATTAGATAATCTCAAAGCTTCAAAAGAAAAAATGTATAAAATGGCCAATCAAGGTTTCACTACTGCGACTGACTTTGCAGATTACCTCGTAAAAGAAAAAAAATTATCTTTTAGAGACTCCTATAACATTTCTTCATCACTTGTTAATTTTGCAGAGAAAAACAACAAAACTTTAGATCAAATATCTCTAAAAGAATTAAAAAAATTTCATAAGGATTTAGATAAAAAAGTATTAAGAATATTTGATGTAAATTTTTCAATGAATTCTAAAAACTCATATGGAGGAACCTCTTCGAATAATGTAAAAAAAATGATAAAAAAATATAAAAAGGAAATTAAATGAAAATTTTTTTTTTCATAATTATAAGTTTACTGTTATTAGAGAGTTGTGGCAAAAAATCAGATCCAAAGTATCAAGGAAAAAATAAACAAATAATTGTAATTCTATCTTAAAATATATGTCTCACATAAAATATTTTTCCTCAAGATTGTTTGTTGAAAAATTTTCAGTTTTTAATCTTACAAAAAAAAATAAAACACCTTTTTATGTTTATTCTGAAAATCAAATTAAAGAAAATTACTTAAAATTAGCTAAAAGCTTTAAAGGCACAAACCCTCTAATTTGCTTTGCGACTAAAGCTAATACGAACTTATCGATAATTAAAATACTTGGTAAATTAGGCGCTGGTGCAGACGTTGTGTCAGGCGGGGAGCTTCTTAAAGCTCTAAAAGCAGGAATTAAACCAAATAAAATTGTTTTTTCTGGAGTGGGGAAAACTGAGGAAGAACTCAAGCTAGCTATTCAAAAAAAAATATTACTGATAAATATTGAGTCAGAGAGTGAAGCTAGATTGCTAAATGACATCGGGAAAAAAACTAATAAAAAAATATCTGTTGGCTTTAGATTAAATCCTGATGTTGACGCAAAAACAAATAAAAAAATTTCTACAGGAAAGTCTGAAAATAAATTTGGTATTTCAATTAAAAATTTTTATACGCTTTACAAAAACAGAAAACAGTTCAAAAATTTAAAAATTGATGCCTTAAGTGTACATATTGGAAGCCAAATACTTTCGGATGCTCCTTATAAAAAAACACTGAATGTTCTTTTAAAAGTTGTAGATGTTTTAAAAATAAAACTTAAATATATTGATCTTGGTGGTGGCTTTGGAATTAGCTATGAAAAAAAAGATAAAAAAATTAATCTCAATAAGTATGCAAAACTAGTTTATAATTTTAAGAAAAAATTAAATTGTGATATTATTTTTGAACCTGGAAGATCTTTAGTTGGAAATTCAGGGATTCTAGTAAGTAAAATTCAATATATAAAAAAAGGCCCGAATAAATATTTTATTATTTTAGATGCAGGTATGAATGATTTTATGAGAACGGCTTTATATGATGCTAAACATGAAATTATACCTATAAATAAAATATCTAAAAAATTTTCTACTGCTCTAGAATTTGTAGGGCCTATCTGTGAATCTACTTGCAAATTTACAGCATATAAAAGTTATCAAAAAATAAATGAAGGGGATTTTGTTGCCATTACTAATGTTGGTGCTTACGGATCTTCTTTGTCCTCAAACTACAATACAAGACCACTAATTGCAGAGATGCTCATTAATAAAAATAAATTTAAAATTATTAGAAAAAGACAAAATTTACTGAAATTAATAAACGCTTAATGCTATTTATTAGATCTTTAATCTTTAACATTTTCTTATATTTAGGAATAGTGTTAGTTTTAATTTTTGCAATACCTACTCTTTTTCTTCCTGCTAAGTTTGCATTATATTGTGGTAAATTTTTAGCTCATTATATTATTTTAATATTAAAAATATTTTTAAACACCAAAGTTGTCTTCCATGGGATTGAAAATCTAAAAAAGGTAGATAAATTTTTCGTTGCTTCAGCACATCAATCAATGTTTGAAACATTTGTTTTTCAAGCACCGCTTGATTATCCTATTTTTATATTAAAAAAAGAGCTTTTAAAAATTCCCTTATTTGGTTGGTACTTGAAAAAAATAGGTTCAATTGAAATTACAAGAGGGACAACAACAAAAAATAATTTAAATTTTTTTGATAAAATTAAAAAAACTGTTTATGAAAATAATAGGCCGCTTTTAATTTTTCCTCAAGGGACTAGAGTTAAATTTAAAGAAGTAGTTTCTTTTAAAAAAGGTGTGGGTAGGATTTATGATTCACTTGGTTTACATTGCATACCTGTTGCATTAAATTCTGGAAAAATATGGCCTAAAAATAGTTTTTTGAAATATCCAGGGGATATACATATTACTTTTTTAGAACCTATTAAGCCTGGTATAGAAAAAAATAATTTTATAAAATTACTTGAAAAACAAATTTATTCTGAGATAAAAAAATATTCTTAATCTTTTTTTCTGCCAAAATCTGGCTTACTTGTATCTTGTCCTGCTTTAATAATTTCTTTTCTAATTTCTTTTGTAGAATTGAAAATCTGATAAAGTTTATCTCCATTTTTATCATTTAAAGCTTTTTTTAATTCTTGAAGTTTTTTAATAAAACTGTCAATTCCTTTTGAAATATTTTCATTATTATCTAAAAAAATATCTCTCCACATCAAAGGGTTTGATGCTGCTATTCTTGTAAAATCTCTTAAACCACCGGCACTGTATTGAATAACTTCCTGCTTTAATTTGTCTTCAACATTGATTACAGTTCTAACAATATTATAGGCAATTGCATGAGGCAGGTGGCTAGTTAAAGATAAAATTTCATCATGTTCCTCTGGTGTCATTATCTTGACTTTGCTTCCAATAGACTCCCATAATAATTTCAAAGTTTTTATTGATTGTTCATCGCTGTCTTTTGGTGGAGAAATAATACACCAACGATTTTCAAACATTTTTGCATAACCTGCTTTTGCACCACTTTCTTCTGTGCCTGCTATTGGGTGCGAGGGTATCCAATTAATCTCTTTTAGATTTATATTATGAATAATTTTCATCACTTCTTTTTTGACTGAACCTGTGTCTGTTAAAATAGCTCCTTTTTTTAAGTCATCTTTTATGGAAAGTATTATTTCTTTATAGCTGCTTAAAGGAGTGGCAATAATTACTAGATCTGAATCTCTAACACATTGCCTTATATCTGTTGAAATATTTGAGCATATATTTTGTTTTTTCAAATATGCCGTTGACTCTTTTGATAAATCAAAAATTCTAACTTCTTTTGCTAAATTTTTATTCTGAATAGCCCTTAAGACTGAAGATCCAATTAAACCACAGCCAATTATAGAAACAGTATTAAACATTAAGAATTTTTTTTAACTCTGATATTAATTTTAAGTTTTCTTTGTTATTTCCAATAGTAACTCTTAAAGAATTTTTAATAGAGTATACATCCATTTGCCGTAATAAAATCCCTTTTTTTGCTAAAGCAAAAAAGACTTGTTTTGAAGTTTTTTTTATTTTATCGAAATTTATTAATAAAAAATTAACACTTGTTCTATTTGTGTGAATATTTAATTCTGTAAATAATTCGTAGAACTTTTTGGACCATTTTCTTATGTGTTTTTTTTCTTTTTTCAACCAACTCGTGTCTTTTAAAGCAACAGAAGCTGCGAATAGTCCTGGCCGACTTACATTAAAAGGTGGTTTAATTTTATATAATTCGTTGATTATATTTTTTGATGAGTATGCCCATCCTACTCTTAACCCAGCAAGGCCGTATATTTTAGAAAATGTTCTAGTTATTAAAACATTTTTAAATTTAGAAAATAGTTTTAATCCATTCTCATAATCTTTAAAATCTATATACTCAAAGTAAGCATCATCAACCACTAATAAAATATCACTTCTTAATTTTTTTCTTAATCCTAACATTTCATTTTTAGTTATATAAGTTCCTGTAGGATTATTAGGATTTGCGATAAAAACAACTTTGGTTTTGCTTGTTACACATGAGAGAATATTGTCCACAGAGGAAGTAAAATTACTTTCTGGTGCATATATAATTTTTGCAAAATTAAGTTTGCTGTAAATTCTATAAATAATGAAACTATATTTAGATATTACAACGTCGTCATTTTTATTTAAAAATGCTTTACAAACAAGTTCAAAAACCTGATCTGAACCATTTCCTAAAATAATTCTATTTACATCTAGTTTAAATTTTTTTGCTATAACTTTTCTTAAAAAAGTACCATCTGAATCGGGGTATCTTTTAAAGTTTTTTGAAACCTTAATATATTCTTTAATAGCTTTTGGGCTTGGGCCTAAAGCAGACTCATTTGCGGATAATTTTATTCTAGCAAACTTTTGATTAAATAAACTTAATCCAGCAACATATTTTTCTACATTTAGGGTTTTTGCTTTAGGTAATTTCATAATTTATTTAAGTTCATATCTAAAAAGCTTTATTATTTCTATCTTCATTTTAATTTCTTATAAAATTGACAACTTTAACACCATCTAGTACAACAGTTTTAGCGCTGATTTAACCAAATTGCGGGCGCTAAATAAATTCGCTAAATAGGGTTCTGCCCAGTTTAGCTGGGTTTTTTTTTATATGAACTATAAAATTGAAAATATTAAACAGATTATTATAAACAAACCATTTAAATTAGATTGTGGGCAAACTATAAAAAATTTTCCTATTGCTTATGAAACATATGGAAAAATTAATGAAAAAAAAAATAATGCTATTTTAATTTTTCATGCTCTTACAGGTGATCAATTTGTTACGGGTAATAATCCAATAACTAATAAAGAAGGATGGTGGTCTACTGCTGTGGGTCCGGGTAAAGCTGTAGATACAGATAAATACTTTGTTATTTGTGCAAATGTTTTAGGAGGTTGCATGGGATCATTTGGTCCAAATAGTATTAATAAAGAAAAAAATGAACCTTATGGATTAAGTTTTCCATTAATTACAATAAGAGACATGGTCAGAACTCAAGAAGCTTTGTTAGCACACCTACAGATAGACAAGCTATTATGTGTTTTGGGTGGTTCAATGGGAGGAATGCAACTTTTACAATTTTGTGCTCTATATCCAGAAAAAACTTTTACTGCTGTACCAATTGCTTCTACAGCGAGTCATAATGCACAACAAATTGCATTAAATGAGCTTGCTCGTCAAGCAATTATGGGTGACCCCTTGTGGAATAAGGGTAATTATTTTAAAGATGAAAAAATTCCAAAAAATGGCCTCGCTGTTGCAAGAATGGCTGCACACATTACTTATATGTCCGATAAAGGTTTGCAAGAAAAGTTCGGACGAAAACTTCAGGAAAAAAAGAATATTGAATTTACTTTTGATGCTGATTTTCAAATAGAAAGCTACTTGAGACATCAGGGAAAAATGTTTGTGGAAAGATTTGATGCAAATTCCTATCTTTATATTTCAAGAGCAATGGATTATTTCGATTTAGCAAAACAATTTAAACATGGATTAAATGAGGCGTTTCAAAATCATAAGACTAAATTTCTTATTGTATCTTTTTCTTCAGACTGGCTATATCCAACAAAAAATAGCAAAGAAATTGTCATTGCTCTAAATGCTTCAGGAGTTAATGTTGCTTTTGCAGAAATAAAAACGGATAGAGGACATGACTCTTTTTTGCTTGATGAATCTGAGTTTTTAAAAACCATCAAAGGATTTTTAGACTCAAACTTTGAAATATTTAAAAATGAAAAACGAATTTAAAATTATAACAAATTTACTCCCATCTAAATCCAGAGTGCTTGATGTGGGTTGTGGAGACGGGACCTTAATAAAAGCACTTATTGACGAAAAAAGTATTGACGCTAGAGGAATCGAGCTTGGTGAACGCAATGTTAAAGAATGTATTTTAAAAGGACTATCTGTAATAGAAGGAAATGCAGAGACTGAACTTGGTCAGTTTCCTGACAAAGCTTTTGATTTCGTAGTTTTAAGTCAAACACTTCAAGCTTTTTACAAGCCAGAGAATGTGCTTGAACAATTATTAAGAATTGGTCACAGAGTAATAATTTCAATACCAAATTTTGGTTACTGGCAAATTAGAGCTAAATTATTATTTTTTGGAAAAATGCCTGTAACTAAATCTCTACCATATTCTTGGTACGATACACCAAATTTACACATGTGTTCTATAAAAGATTTTTATCAATTTTGTGAAAAGAGAAAAATTAAAATAAATAGAGTCATTGGAATTAAGGGTGAAAAAACTTCTTCTATTTATAAAATTAATTTGGAAATGAAAAACTTATTTTCAGAAGTAGGAATATTTTTAATTAGTTGAGATGTTGAAGATTATTATTATTCCTTGTCTGCAAGATAACTACAGCTACGTTATTCAAGACACTAGTACCAATATAGTTGGGGTTGTAGATCCTTCTGAATTTAAACCAGTTAATAGTTTTATCAAAAAAGAATTTAATAAAATTGATTTTATAATGAATACTCACCACCATTTTGATCATACAGGTGGTAATTTAGAACTTAAGGAAAAATATAATTGTAAAATAATTGGTTCATCAAAGGATGAAAAAAGAATCCCAGGAATAGACGTTAAATTACAAAATAATGATATTTTTAAATTTGGTAATATAGAATTTAAAATTATCCTTGTGCCTGGGCATACAAGTGGTCACATCTGTTTTTATTCTGATAAAGAAAAAATTATTTTTACTGGTGATACATTGTTTTCATTAGGATGTGGAAAGGTATTTGAAGGTACCTACTCACAAATGCTCACGTCTCTTAATGAAATTAAAAATTTACCTAAGCACACTAGTATTTATTGTGGGCACGAATATACAAAAAAAAATTTAGATTTTTGTTCAAAAGTAGAGTTTGACAATCATTTTCTTGTAGAGAAAAAAAAATGGGTAGATTCAAAAATAGAAAAAAAAGAACCAACTGTGCCTGTTACTATTGAAGAAGAGCTAAATACAAATACTTTTTTACGTTGTAATAATCCTTCTGTAAAAAAATACTTAGGCATGGAAAATTCATCAGAAGCGGAAATATTCAAAAAACTTCGAGATTTAAAGGATAGTTTCTAGCTCTATCACCTTGACTTGAATTTCTTTCAAGTTATATTGCTTTAATTTTAAAAAAAGAAAATTTATGACATTTGCAATATTTGAAACAGGTGGAAAACAGTACAGGGCATCTGCGAGTAAGATTATAGAAATAGAAAAGCTGGACGCTGAAATAGGTAAGACTATTCAGTTTAAAAATGTTTTATTGGTAAACGATAGTAAAACGACAGAAGTTGGAAATCCAAAAATAGATGGTGCTATTGTTGAGGCAAAATTATTAGACATTGTTAAGGACAGAACTGTTTTAATTTTTCACAAAAGACGAAGAAAACATTCAAGAAAAATGAATGGGCACAGGCAAAGACATTCAAAAATTCAAATTACAAAGATACTAACTAAGGATGGAAAAATTATAGCAGAAGCAAAACCAATTGAGCTTAAAGAAAAAAAAATTATAAAGCCAAAAAAAAAAACTAAGAAAGATTTAAAAAAATAGGAAACTAAATGGCAACAAAAAAAGCAGGTGGATCGTCGCGTAATGGCCGAGATAGTGCGGGTAGAAGGCTGGGAGTTAAAAAATATGGTGATCAAATAGTTATACCGGGAAATATAATAGTAAGACAGAGAGGTACGCGTATTCATCCTGGTGAGAATGTTGGGATGGGTACTGACCACACCCTATTTTCTTTAGTAAAAGGTAAAGTTAAATTCAAAAAATCTAAATTAAACAGAACTTTTGTTTCTGTTATCCCTAGTTAAGCATATAAATAACCTTAGTTATTTATTTTGAAAATCTACAATGAAATTTTTAGATCAAGCCAAAATCTATATTAAAGCTGGTAACGGAGGTTCCGGTTCCGCAAGCTTTCGGCGGGAAAAGTTTGTTGAATATGGGGGTCCAGACGGTGGAGATGGTGGAGATGGTGGTTCTGTTATTTTTGAGTCTGAAAGAAATTTAAACACATTAATTGATTTTAGATACGCTCAACACTTCAGAGCAGAAAATGGTTATATAGGAACCAAAAGAAAAAGAACCGGGGCGGGAGGAAAAGATTTAATAATAAAAGTTCCAGTAGGAACGCAGATTTATGAAGAAGATAATAATACTTTAATTTATGATTTTGTAAAAAACAAAGAAAAGTATTTAGTAGCTGCTGGTGGTAGTCACGGTTTAGGAAATGTCAGATTTAAAAGCTCAACTAACAGAGCACCAACAAAAAAAACTAATGGGAAAGTAGGAGAAGAGTTTTGGGTGTGGCTCCAATTAAAAGTAATTGCGGACGTGGGAATCATAGGAATGCCCAATGCAGGGAAGTCAAGTTTGCTTGCGGCAATAACTCGTGCAAGACCTAAGATAGCAAATTATCCTTTTACCACTATTGATCCTAACCTTGGTGTTTCTTATTATGATGATAAAGAAGTTACACTAGCAGATATACCTGGTTTGATAGAAGGTGCGCATGAGGGTACTGGTCTAGGCGACAAATTTCTTCGTCATATTGAAAGATGTGAAGTTTTGTTACATTTAATAGACTTGTCGGAGGATAAACTTGCTGAGAGTTATCTGAAAGTAAGAAACGAATTATCTAAATATGATAAAAGTCTAACAAAGAAGAAGGAGATTATTGTGTTTAATAAATCAGATTTGTTTGAAAAAAAAGAGATAGAAATAAAATTAAAAGCTTTTAAAAAAAAGATTAAGAAAAAATACGAAATAATTTCTGTTGTTACAGATAAAAAATTAATTAATTTAAGAAAAATATTACTAAAAAATGCAAATAAATAAAGCAAAAAAAATAGTCATAAAATTAGGCTCGTCCAATATTGTTGACAACAAGGGTAAGTTTAAAAAAAAATGGTTACTAAGTTTAATTAATGACATTAAAAAACTAAAAAAAAATAAACAACAAGTAGTAATTGTTTCATCTGGCGCAATTGCACTTGGACAAAGCTATTTAAAGATAAAAAATAAAAAAGTTAAACTTGAAATGAGTCAAGCTGTAGCTTCTGTCGGTCAAATTCATTTAATAAATGAATTTCAGAAACTTTTTGAGAAAAATAAAATAAAAATTGGGCAAATTCTTATTACACCTGATGATACCGAACAAAGAAGGAGAGCCCTAAATGCAAGAAGAACATTTGAGAACCTTTTTAAACTCGGAGCCGTACCAATTGTTAATGAAAATGATACCACCGCCACTTCAGAAATCAAATATGGAGACAATGATAGATTGGCATCTAGAGTTGCACAAATTATCGGAGCAGATTTATTAATAATATTAACGGATGTTGATGGGCTTTATAAAACTGTCTCGAACAAAAAAAGTCTTATTAAAAAAGTTGAGGTCATTAATAATGATATCTTTGATCTAGTTGATAAAAAATTTAATACTTACGGATCAGGCGGGATGCTTACAAAACTTGAAGCAGCTAAAATTTGTATGAATTCAGGTTGTAATATGTTGATTGCAAATGGAACTAACCATAATCCTATTAAACAGATTATCCAAAAAAAATTATTTACATGGTTTGTTCCGAAAATTTCTAATTTAGATGCAAGAAAAAAATGGATAATAAGCTCTTTATCGTCGTCAGCAAAAATTTATATAGATCACGGTGCATCTAGAGCCTTAAAGTCTGGTAAAAGTCTTTTGCCGGCAGGTATTACTAAAGTTTCAGGCACTTTTAAAAAAGGAGATAATATATTAATTGTAGATAATGATAATGTTGATATCGCAAGAGCTTTATCTTCTTTTACTTCTAGCGAAATTGATAAAATTAAGGGCTTACAAAGTGATCAGATAGAAAAAATTCTTGGCTATGCCAGTAAGTCAGAAATAGTTCACAAAGATGATATGGTTATATTATGAAAAAATTAATACAAATTGGGATAAATGCTAGAAAAGCCTTTATTCATCTTAATATTCTAGACTCAAAAAAAATAAACATAGTTCTTAATACCTATAATCAGCTCTTGTTAAAGAATAAAAAACAAATTCTTAAAGAGAATTTAAAAGACATAAAGTGTTCAACAAGAAAACATTTAACTGACAGACTTATGTTGGATGAAAAAAGAATTGATGGAATAAGGAACTCTGTAAATGAAATTGCTAAGTTTCAAAATCCAATTAATAAAACCTTGGAAAGCTGGAGAAGGCCTAGTGGACTTAGAATAAAGAAAGTCACGACTTCTATAGGTGTAATAGGAATTATTTATGAAAGCAGACCAAACGTAACAGCGGATGTGTCTGCTTTAAGTCTTAAATCAGGTAATTGTGCTATACTAAGAGGCGGATCAGAAGCTTTTAATTCTAATAAAATATTAGCAAATCTATTTAGAAATTCTTTAAGTGAGAATAAAATAGACAAAAATTGTATTCAATTTATTGAAGATAAAAACAGAAATGTTGTAAACTACATGCTTTCAAGCATGTCGCAATATATTGACGTGGTTGTGCCGAGAGGTGGGAAAGGACTTGTAAAAAAAGTTCAACAGCTTTCTAGAATACATGTTATCGGACACCTCGAAGGTTTATGTCACATCTATGTAGATAAAGATGCCAATACGCCTATGGCTGTAAAAATAGTTGCTAATGCTAAAATGCGAAGAACAAGTATATGCGGTGCAGTGGAAACATTATTAATTGACTCGAAATCATTAAAGAAACATGCTGAACCAATTATAAAAAAGCTAGAGTCTTTAGGATGTAAAATTGTTGTCGATAAGAAGATTAATCAAATATTTAAAAACAAATTTAAGCTAGCAAAAGAAATCGATTGGAGCACTGAGTATTTAGACGCAAAAATTTCAATTAAATCAGTAAATGGAGTGCGCGATGCTATAAAACATATACTAAAATACGGCACAATGCATACTGACGGTGTAATTACAAATAATTCAAAAACAGCACAAATTTTTTTAGATGGCGTAAATAGTTCAATTGCCATGCATAACGTCTCGACACAGTTTGCGGACGGAGGTGAGTTTGGGTTTGGTGGTGAAATAGGTATTTCAACAAATAAATTACCACCACGAGGTCCAGTAGGAATAAATCAACTAACTTCATACAAATATATTGTTTCAGGCAAAGGAACTATTAGGTCTTAATCAAAAATGATTAGATCTAATGAAAAAAAAATTGGTATTTTTGGAGGAAGCTTTGACCCGCCTCACCAAGGTCATTTAAAAATATCAAAAATAGCAATAAATAAATTATCTTTAGATGAGCTTTACTGGTGTGTAACAAAAAAAAATCCTTTTAAAAATCAAACTTTTTTTTCACTTACGCAGCGAATTAAAAAGAGTAAATTACTGACGGCTAAAGTAATAAAAATAAAAATAAAAAATCTTGAAAATAAAATAAAATCTAGCAATACGATAGATTTAATTAAGTATTTTACTCAAAAAAATAAAAAAAATAAATTTTTTCTAATTATTGGCTCTGATAATCTTATTAGCTTACACAAGTGGAAAAATTGGAAAATATTAACAAAACTAGTAAAAATAGTAGTTTTCTCTAGAAAGGACTATGATATTAAAGCTAGAAAATCTGTTACTAATAAAAAAGTGAAAAAAATTATTTTTATTAAAAATAAACCAATAAATATTTCTTCGACTCAAATCAGAAAAAAATTAATATAACCTTAATGAAAATATCAGATATAAAAAAAAAAATTGAAGTTATACTTGATAACAATAAAGCGAAGAATATAGTATCGATAGATCTAAAAAAAAAATCTTTTATCGCAGATTATATGATTATTGCTTCTGGTACTTCTTCAAGACACCTGCAATCTTTGTCGGTGAATCTAGTTTCAGAATTAAAAAAGATAGGTGTAAACAATTGCAGAATCGAAGGTAGAGAAAGTGCTGATTGGAAGTTGGTTGATGCTATTGATATAATAGTACATATTTTTAATCCAGATAAAAGAGAATTTTACGATCTTGAAAAAATGTGGTCCGAACCTATTCCTAAAGAAAAACTGTCTATATGAAGAAAATAAATTTTTTAATCACATTGTTATTTTTGACTTTTTTTTTAAATACTAATTACCTACAATCTAAAAATTCAAATGAAATTTATGAAAAAATAGATCTTTTTGGTCAAGTTTTAGAAACTATAAAACAAGAGTATGTTGACGAGGTCGACCAAGCAGATATCATGGATTCTGCAATTAATGGTCTATTACAATCTTTAGATCCTTATTCTGCCTACATGAGTCCTAAATCATTTAAAGGAATGCAAACTGATACTAAAGGTGAATTTGGTGGCCTAGGAATCGAGATAGGAATGGAGTCTGGAGTAATTAAGGTAATTTCTCCAATTGACGATACTCCAGCTGCAAATGCTGGCATCAAAGCAAGTGATTATATAGTTAGAATTAATGGTGAACAAGTACAAGGCAAGTCATTAACTGAGGCTGTTGAATTGATGCGTGGTCCCGTTGGCTCCAGTATTAAATTAACAATTAGAAGAAAAAATGTGAAGAAAGCTTTAGACTTCAAAATTACCAGGGCCATAATAGAAGTTAAATCAGTAGAAGCTAAAATAATCGGTAAAAAAAAAGAAATAGGATATTTAAGATTAAAATCCTTTAACGAAAATAGTGATGCTCAACTATTTAAGAATATAAATAGTTTTGAAAAAAATAATAAACTTGTTGGTTACATTCTAGATTTGCGAAACAATCCTGGTGGATTATTAACACAGGCTATAAGTGTGAGTGACTTTTTTTTAAATGATGGAGAAATAGTTTCTACAAAAGGAAGAAAAATTAGTGAAACAAGAAGATTTTTTTCAAAAAAAGGTGATGGTATTGATGGCAAACCGTTAATAGTTATTATTAATATTGGTTCCGCTTCAGCTGCAGAAATTGTATCTGGGGCTTTAAAAGATCATAAGAGAGCTATTATTTTAGGGGAACGTTCTTACGGAAAAGGTTCTGTTCAGTCAATCATTCCTCTAAAAAATGGAGGAGGTTTAAGACTCACTATATCCAAATATTATTTACCGTCAGGCAAATCAATTTCAGAAGTAGGTGTCTTACCAGATATTTTTGTGGAAGAAGATGGAGATAATTTTAAGATTAATACCGACACAGATAATCAATTAAAGTACGCCATTGATTTACTTAAATCTTAAGTAATGAAAAACAACGATCTACCGCTCAGAACAGGAGTCGGTATAGCTGTTCTTAATTCAAAAAATAAAGTTTTTGTTGGCAAAAGAAAAGACAACCCATTTGATAAATGGCAAATGCCTCAAGGTGGTGTGAATTCTAATGAACCTTTGTTGCAAGCAATGCAAAGAGAGCTCTTAGAAGAAACTAGTATAAAAAATATAGAAGTTTTAAAGGAATTTGATCAATGGCTTGAATATGAATTGCCAGAAAACTTAATAGGAAAAATATGGAAAGGAAAATACAGGGGTCAAAAACAAAAATGGTTTGTGGTTAAATTTCTTGGAGATGACAGTGAAATTAATATAAATACCAAAAACGCGGAATTCATGGAATGGAAGTGGATTGATATAGATCTTTTACCAGATCTAATTGTGCTTTTTAAAAAACACATTTATGAAGAAGTATTAGCAGAACTAAAAAAAATTGTTAACTAATTTGTTGGAGCGTTTCTAGCTTGTGGTTTATTATATATTTTTCCTTATCTTTAATTTCTGAGTTTTGTAAAAGAACTTTAGACTCATCAATCATTTTTACTATATTTTCTTTTGTAAGTTTCTCTAATTTAATTGTAGATGAGGTTAAAATTAAAAGTTTATTATTAAAAAATTCTACTGTTCCTTCCTCAACATAAAATTTCTCAATCTTATTTTCAATTTCAGCTTCTATAAATCCTGGTCTTAAAAAAGTAATTAGTGAAATATGATCTTTTAAAATTGTCATTAATCCTTCGTACGCTGGTATAGTCACTTGTTTAACTTCGTCACTATTGATGAGTGTTTGATCAGGACTAATTATTTCTAAATTAAAGTTTTCAGACATTGCTATTAAGCGTCTTGGGCCATTTTCTCAGCTTTTTCAACAGCTTCTTCTATTCCTCCCACCATATAAAACGCAGATTCTGGAAGGTGGTCATAGTCGCCTTTGCAGATTGCATCAAATCCTTTAATAGTTGAGTCTAGATCGACTAATTTTCCAGGTGAACCTGTGAAGACTTCCGCAACAAAGAAGGGTTGTGATAAAAATCTTTGGATTTTTCTTGCTCTTGTTACGGTAATTTTATCTTCTTCTGATAATTCATCCATACCTAAAATTGCTATAATATCTTGTAAAGATTTATACGCTTGTAGTGTTTGTTGAACTTCTCTTGCTACTCTATAATGTTCTTCTCCTACAATTCTTGGATCAAGAATTCTTGAAGTAGAGTCTAAAGGATCTACTGCTGGATAAATTCCTATTTCAGCTATTTGTCTTGAGAGTACAGTTGTAGCATCTAAGTGTGCAAACGAGGTAGCCGGTGCTGGGTCTGTTAGATCATCTGCGGGAACATAAATTGCTTGTACAGAAGTTATTGACCCTTTGCTCGTGGATGTAATTCTTTCTTGTAAATTACCCATGTCGGTAGCTAAAGTTGGTTGATATCCTACCGCTGAAGGTATTCTTCCTAATAATGCTGAGACTTCCGATCCTGCTTGGGTAAATCTAAAAATATTATCAATAAAAAATAGTACGTCTTGTCCTTCTTTATCTCTAAAATATTCGGCAACAGTTAAACCTGTGAGGGCAACTCTTGCTCTGGCTCCTGGTGGTTCATTCATTTGTCCATAAACTAATGCAGCTTTAGACCCTTCGCCATCAGGTTTAATTACTCCTGATTCAATCATTTCATGATATAGATCATTTCCTTCTCGAGTTCTTTCTCCAACTCCTGCAAATACTGAAAACCCACCATGTGCCTTTGCAATGTTGTTTATTAATTCCATAATAGTAACGGTTTTACCAACTCCTGCTCCTCCAAATAAACCGACCTTTCCACCTTTTGCATAAGGAGCTAAAAGATCAATAACTTTAATTCCCGTAACCAACATTTCTGTTTCGGTGGACTGCTCGGTAAACTTAGGAGCCTGTCTGTGTATTGGCCATTTTTCTTTAGTTTTAACTGGTCCTTTTTCATCTATGGGTTCACCAATTACGTTAATTATTCTTCCTAAAGTTTCTGGCCCGACTGGAACTAATATTGGCTCTCCTGTATTAGTAACTATATCTCCTCTTTTTAAACCTTCCGTAGAATCCATTGCTATAGTTCTAACGCTACCTTCGCCTAAATGTTGAGCAACCTCTAATACTAGTTTATTTCCTTCGTTGCTAACTTCTAGTGCTGTATATATTTCTGGTAGATCGCCATCAAAAGTTACGTCGATAACCGCACCAATAATTTGAGTAATTTTTCCTGTTTTTTTCATAATTATAGACTTTCTGCTCCTGATATTATTTCGATTAATTCTTTAGTAATTACTGCCTGTCTGCTTCTGTTGTAATTTATTGTTAATTTGTTAACTAAATCTCCTGCATTTCTAGTTGCACTATCCATTGCTGTCATGCGAGAGCCTTGTTCGCTAGCAGAATTTTCTAAAAAAGCTTTAAAAACTTGTGTCGAAATATTTTTTGGAAGCAGGTCTTCAAGAATTTCATCTTCATCAGGTTCAAATTCATAAAAGATTTCTTCGTTTTTTTTAGAATTTTTTTTTACTTCTGTTGGAATTATTTGTTGTGCCTCTGGTATTTGAGTCATAACATTTTTAAAATTATTAAAAAATAAAATACATTTATCAAATTGATTTTTGTCAAATAAATCTAAAATTATTTTTCCTACTTCGTCAGCTTCAGCAAATGAAATTTTTTTTTTATTTTTAAAGCTTAGCTTTTTAATAATATACCTTCCATATTCTCTCTTAAGCTGATCATGGCCTTTTGAACCAACTGTGATAATTTTTAAATTTTTTCCTTCT
>Ga0307986_10001335_pt1 | contig 17935 bp, 18 predicted proteins | sample EllFjometageno82_FD_203170 | JGI IMG/M metagenome (GOLD analysis project Ga0307986, IMG submission 203170) | Marine microbial communities from Ellis Fjord, Antarctic Ocean - #82 | ecosystem: Environmental > Aquatic > Marine > Unclassified | place: Southern Ocean | collected 2014-10-09
TTGCTCCATAAGTTAAGTATAAATTTTTCTGTAAAATTTAAACCTTTATCAAGGAATATAGCGCCAATTAGTGCTTCTAGGCAGTCTGCAACAATCTTGTCCTCTATTACAATTTTTTTATTTTTAGGGTTAAAAAATAAAATATATTCTTCTAATCCAATGTTTTTTGCTATTTCCAAACATTTTTTCTTATTTACTAAAGATGCAAATTTCTTATCTAATATCCCCTCCTTCTCTTCTGGATATATTTCTAATAATTTTTTTGCTATGATTAAACCTAAAATTCTGTCTCCTAAGAATTCCATTTTTTCGTTATTATTTTTTGAGTCAAAACTTTTATGAGTTAAGCTTTTAGTTAGGCTTTTTTTATCTGCAAAATTAAGCTTTAATCTTTTTTCAAGGTCTATAGGGCTTATTTTCATTAATTAATTTTTTTAAAAAATCTATCAAGTCTAATTGTTTTATGCCATTTCCAAAATGAAAAAATACTAGCAATTCTAAAGTCAGAGGAGAAAAAAATAAATTGAGCCTTTCCAACTAGATTGTCTTTATGCACATAACCCACACTAGTTAGATATCTACTATCTTTAGAGCAATCTCTATTATCTCCTAAAAAGAAAAAATGATTTTCTGGAACAGTAAAAATATCAGAATTTTGAAAACTAAAGTTTTTTAAATAAACTGTGTTATGAATTTTTCCATTAGGAAGCTTTTCTTCAAACGTATTAACTTCAATAGTTTGTTTGCCACAATAAATAATATCAGTTTTTGAAACTCTTGATTTTAAAACTTGATTGTTATTTAAAATCAAATCACCGTTAATAAATTGTATATTGTCTCCAGGTAAACCTACTAGTCTTTTAATATAGTCTGTTCTGTTATCGGTGGGTGTCTTAAAAACTATTACATCTCCAGCTCTTGGTAGATTTGAAAAGATCCTGCCAGTGATAATTGGTGGGCTGAATGGAAATGAATGCTTGCTATACCCATATGAATATTTTGTAACAAACAACCTATCTCCAATTAATAGTGTCGGCTCCATTGAGGATGAGGGGATATAGAAAGGTTGAATAAAAAGAGACCTTATAACCAAAGCTATAATAAGAGCATAAAAAATTGTTTTAATATTATCAATTATAGTATTTCTATTAAGTGTCATTTTTTTTGTAAAATTACGTAGGCTATAGAATATTTTTTTTCATCTGAAATTGATAGAAAGAAATTAAAGAAGGATGTTTTAAATTTTTTTTTAACAATTTTTTTTATTTTTTCACTAACAATAAATGAAGGCATGCCAAGATCATCATTGGTTATTGTTATATCTTTAAAATTTAGATTATTTCTAAATCCTGTACCAATTGACTTTGTAAAAGCTTCTTTTGCAGCATATCTCTTTGAGTAATAACTCTTTTTATCATTTATTTTTTTAGCTTTTAGAATCTCTGAATCTGAAAATATTCGTTTAATAAAGAGATTACTTTTTAAAAGTTTTTCAATTCTTGTCTTTTCAATAATATCAACACCTATGCCTAATATTTTCATATTCTATTTATTAGATATTTTTTTTAGTTTTTTAATCGTATTTTTTAAACCATGAATTATAGATTCACCTATAATGAAATGACCAATGTTAAATTCTTCAATCTCTTTAAGTTTTGACAGAATTGCAGTAGTTTTATAATCCAAGCCATGACCTGCATGGACTTCGAGCCCAATTTTTTTTGCAAGGATACAGCATTTCTTTATTTTTTTGTATTCATAATTATAATTTTTTTTATCTTTAACTAAATTTGAAATTTTTCCAGTATGTAGTTCCACGCAATCAGCATTTAGTTCTTTGGCAATTTTGATATCTTTTAAGTTAGGATCGATAAATAAACTGGTTCTAATTTTTTTTTTTTTAAACCTTGCAATAATTTCTTTAATTTTGCTTATATTTTTTGATAAATTTAAACCACCCTCGGTGGTTACTTCTTTTCTATTTTCAGGAACTATGCAAATAAAATCAGGTTTATTTTTAAGTGCTATATTTAATATTTTTTCATTTAATGAAATTTCTAAATTTGTAATAATTTTCTTGTTTTTACAAATTTTAACAACATCAAGATCTTTTATATGTCTTCGATCTTCTCTTAGATGTATCGTTATAGAGTGAGCTCCACAATCCATAACATGTTTAGCAATATGAAAAGGATCGGGATGTGATGAGCCTCTCGCATTTCTGACAGTTGCTACATGATCAATATTAACACCTAGTCTTTTCATTTTATGAATCTACTTCCTGGAAAAGTAATTGGTATATTTCTAAGAGAGTCTGGGAGATTATTTTTTTTAAATGTTGGAACATCAATTTTCAGGTGGGAAATAATATTTGTTTTTATTTTCAAATTTTTTTTGGTAGATCTATCAATAATTGAAGCAAATCCTAAAAGTTTAGCTTTAGATTTTATTATTAATTTTGCACACTCCAGACTAGATTTTCCTGTCGTAATTACATCTTCAATAATAATTACTTTTAAATTTTTTTTTATATGAAAGCCTCTTCTTAAAACAAACTTACCATTTACTCTTTCACAGAATATTGTTTCTTTTTTTAATAATCTTCCTATCTCATAACCGATAATCACACCACCCATGGCGGGAGCTAAAATTAAATCTACTGATCTGAAATTTTTTTTTATCTTTTTTGCTAGTGAGGCACAAATTTCTTTAGCTAAATAAGGGTGGCTTAAAAGTTTTGCACACTGAATATATTTCGATGAATGCAAGCCAGAAGATAGAACAAAATGCCCCTCAAGTAATGCGTTAGTTTTTTTTAAAATACTTAAAGATTTTTTGTGTGAAAGCATCACGTTCCTTTAACCAGTTGTCTTCATGTCTAATGATTTTAAATTTTATTTCTTTCTGTTTTAACTCACTAATAAAATTTGTAAAGTTCTTCAAATCTCTGATAATTAAATTAAATCTAAAATTAATATATTCTTTAGACTTTTCCTTCATTTCTACACTAGATATGTTTAAACTATGGTGTCCAAGCAAGGTTGTAACCTCCCCTAATTTCCCAGGTTTATCAGGTAGAGACATCCATAACATAGTATTATATTTTTTAATCCTTTGAGCTTTTTCTTCTCCTTTTTTATACCAATATTTTCTAATTGCAGATCTTGCTTTTCCAGTTTTTGTAACTGGTATCCAGTGTAAAGAAGGTGATTTATTTTTAGAAGTAATAATATCTACAACATCTCCATTATGAAGCAAACTTTGTAATTCACTGTCATTACCATTAATTTTACAAGCCACCGTGCTATTTCCAATTTTTGTATGAACAGCGTATGCAAAATCAATTGGTGTTGCGTTCTTTGGAAGTTTAATTACAGAGCCTTTTGGAGTAAAACAAAATACATTTTCCTGAAACATTTGTAGTTTTGTATATTCAAAAAAGTGTTCGGGGTTTTCATTCTTATCTATAATTTCTACCAAATCTGCCAACCAATCGTACTCTTTCCATGTTAGTAAGCTAAATTTTTCAGAAGATTTATATTTCCAGTGCGAGGCTATCCCTCTTTCGGCAAACTCTTGCATTGGCATTGTTCTGATTTGAATTTCAATAGGTCTTCTATTTGGCCCAATTACTGCAGTATGCAATGATTGGTAATTGTTAATCTTAGGTGATGAAATATAATCTTTAAATTTTCCTGGAATACAATTCCACTTTTCATGAAATATTCCAAGAGTTTTATAACAATCTTCAACACTATTAAGAATAACTCTAAAACCAATAATATCTGTAATTTGCTCAAGGGAGGTTCTTTTTTTTTGTACTTTTCTCCAAATTGAAAAAGGCGTTTTTTCTCTTCCTATTATTTCAGCACTTATCTTGTGTTCTTTTAATAGCTCACTTAATTGTAATGAAATTGAGTTAAAACTATTAACTTTATCTTCTTTAACTTCATCTAATCTTTTTTTAATTAACTCTCTTGCGCTGTTGTTCAATACTTTAAATGATAAATCTTCAAGCTCATCTCTAATATGATGCATTCCCATTCTATCTGCTAATGGTGCATAAATTTCCATAGTTTCTTTTGCTATACGCTCTTTTTTTTCAATTTTATCAATAGCATCAATTGTTCTCATATTATGTAAACGATCAGCAAGTTTAACTAATAAAACTCTTATATCTTTTGAAGTTGCTAAAATTAATTTTCTGAAGTTTTCTGCTTTTGAATTTACTGTAGCTTTATTTTCAAAAACAGAAATTTTTGTGACACCATCTACTAGGTCTGCAACTTCTTGACCAAATTCATTTTTTATTGTTTCATAAGTAGCGTGAGTATCTTCAATCGTATCATGTAACAAACCTGTGGTTATTGTTGCACTATCCAATTTAAGTTCTGTCAAAATATTAGCTACAGCTATAGGGTGATTTGAGTAAGGGTCACCAGAATCTCTTTTTTGGTTTTTGTGTGCTTTTATAGCAAAATCATATGCCTTATTTAACTTCTCTGAGTTTAAAAATTTATTATAAGACTTAACTTTATTTATTAATTGTTCTGAATTAAGCATTTTCAATCATACCATTAATTTATATTTGTTTAATAGATCTTAAGTCTTTAATTGGTAAAGAATTGATTAATTTAACAATATTAATCTTAGATTCTGGATGTTTCCAAGATTTATTTATCTCAAACAACGGTAATAAGACAAAAGCCCTCATGCTCATTCTCGGGTGCGGCAAGGTTAAATTTATTTTTTTGACTATCATCTGATCATAATCAATAATATCTATATCGCAACATCTGGGATCATTTTTTTTAGACCTAACTCTACCTAATTTCCGTTCTATTAATTTACATGTTTTTAAAAGTTCAATCGCAGATAAACTTGTTTTAATTCTTAAAACTAAATTAATAAATTTTGGTTTCGATGGGTCTGGCCATGAAACAGAGAGAAAATTACTTGAAGATTTTATAATTTTAATATCATGTCTTTGTAGTTCAAATTTTGCCTTTTCTATATTTTCAAATTTATTTCCTAAATTTGAACCTAATGCTAAATATGACGGTTTAACTTGATTTTCTAATAAATCTTGCTTTATCACGATTCCAATCTCTGTTTTTTTTTGTTGCTCTTTTGTCAAATTCTTTTTTACCTTTGGCTACAGCAATTTCTATTTTAGCTTTACCTTTTTTAAAATACATTTTTGTTGGGACTAGTGTAAACCCATCTCTTTGCATTTTTCCAATTAACTTGTTAATTTCTTTTTTATTTAATAAAAGTTTTCTTTCATCCATTGGTTCATGGCTAGAATAACTTGCTTGCTTATAAGCAGCTATATGAGAATTAATTAAAACAATTTCTCCGTTTTTTTCAACGGCATATGAGTCAGCAATATTAACCTTGCCCTCTCTTATGGATTTTATTTCTGAGCCCTTAAGGACAATGCCTGCTTCTATAAGGTCTTCAAATGAATAGTTAAAACTTGCCTTTCTATTTAGACAAATTATTTTTAAACCAGAATTGGTTTTTTTGTTCATTAAAGTAAGTTTGCTGATGCTAAGGCTTTTTTAACAGCTTCCTTGGTTGGTTCTGTAACCTCAACTAGAGGCAGCCTAACATCGTCCTCACATAAGCCTAAAAGTTTTGCAGCATATTTAACAGGACTTGGATTACTTTCTATAAACATTGAGCTATGAATTGGCTGAAGTATCTTGTCTAACTTGATTGCTTCTAATCTACTCGCATCAGTTTCTAATTTTGAAACCTTTTGAAAATCTGAACAAAGTTTTGGTGCAATATTTGCTGTTACACTAATAGCACCAATTCCACCTCTTCTATTAAATTCTAGAGCATTATCGTCGTTACCTGTAAGTTGAATAAAATCATTACCCATCTTATTTCTTTGTTGATCAACTCTATCAAGATCACCGGTGGCATCCTTAACACCAACGATATTTTTTAGTTCGAATAATCTAGCCATTGTTTCAACAGACATATCAATTACAGAGCGTCCTGGAATATTATAAATTAATATAGGTATTCCACATTTGTCATTAATTGCTTTGTAGTGCTGATATAAACCTTCTTGAGTTGGTTTATTATAATAAGGTGTTACTATCAAAGCTGCATCTGCACCTACTTTTTCTGCATGCATAGTCAAAGAAATAGCTTCTTTTGTTGAGTTAGATCCAGTACCTGCAATTACTATATTTTTTCCTTTACTTTCCTGAATACACAATTCAATAACTTTTTGATGCTCATTATGACTTAATGTTGGAGATTCACCCGTTGTTCCAGCGGGTACTAGCCCATTGGTTCCATTTTTAATTTGAAAATTAATAAGCCTAATATAAGCATCTTCATCGAGCTTATCATTCTTAAATGGGGTTATTAAAGCAACATTTGATCCTTTGAACATAAATACTTATAACATAGTTTACTGATTCATTTAGTAAATTTATGCATAGAACAATATTTATTTTTTTAAAATCATTAACGTTAGTTTTGCTGTTTATAACTAATTTATATGCTGAAGAATTAACAATTATTCCATTAAAAAAACCAATTTTAGATAAAAAAACAGAACAGCAAAAAATAGTACAAGGTATTATACGACCTGAGCCAAAGCCAATCCAAAAAATTGGAGATGAACAAGATTCACAGAATACTATAAAGCCAATATCTAAACCATATAAAAAAGATGAACAAATAAAAACGAAGACTGTAGAAAAAATAATAGAGAAGAGTGAACCAATGCCCACTAAGGTGGTTAAAAAAGAAAAGGCTAAAATTAGTTTTCTAATACCCAAAAGTAAACCACTAGTAATAAAAAAGACTGCAGCTCCAAAAAAAACGAAGTCAAAATATTATAGTCAAAAAGACTTTAATATCGCAAAAACATCTATACAGGCCATTGAAAAGCGGAAATGGACTTCAGCTTTATCTTTATCCAAAAAAGCTAAAGACAAATCTATACATAATTTTATAGAGTGGAGACATTTACTGACAACAGGTAATCAAGCAAGTTTTTATGATTACTTGGCATTTATTAAACGTAATGAAAATTACCCTAGAATTAATAGAATTAGATACCTGGCAGAGCACAAGTTATCTACTGATAAAATTTCACCAAAAAAAATAATAAAATGGTTTAATGCAAATGAACCTTTGAGCGGTTATGGAAAGTTAATTTTGGGAGAAAGTTTTATACAAACAGGTAACATTGAGAAAGGCACATCCCTAATCAAAGATGGATGGATTACTGCAGATCTAAATAGAACTAATATGAAATTTTTTAGAAAAAAATATAAAAAATATTTAAACGCAGATGATTATATTAAACGTGCTGACTATTTGGCTTGGGAAGGTAAATCTTGGGATTTAAAAAGAATGCTAAGATATTTACCTAAAGACTACGAGCTACTTTATACTGCTAGACAAATTTTAATGAGCAAATCTTATGGTGTAGATAAAGCCATCAAGAATGTTCCAGCGAGACTTAAAAATGATGCTGGACTAAATTATGACCGTCTTAAATGGAGAAGAAAAAGAGGAAGAATCGATGATTCATTGGAAATTATATTTAAAGTTAGAAATAATAAAGATTACTTGGTTAGACCTGATAAGTGGTGGACCGAAAGAGCAATTATGGTTAGAGCTCTTATTTACAAAAAAAAATATGAGACCGCATACAAGATTGCAAGCAAACACACTCTTGAGAAAAGCCCTGAGTTTGCTGAAGCTGAATGGATGAGTGGATGGATTGCCCTGAGCTTTCTAGATGATCCTATATTGGCAATAGATCATTTTAATAATTTTTATCAGAATGTTGGTTATCCAATAAGTTTATCTAGAGGGGCATATTGGCTTGGAAGGTCTTACGAAAAAATTGGGGATCAAAAACAGTCCCAACAGTGGTACAATGAAGCAACAAAGTATTTAACAACATATTACGGTCAATTAGCTCACCTAAAGATTAAACCTAATGAAGCATTTGAGCTTGAAAAACAGAAAAAAGTTGAAGATGAATACAGAAAATCATTTTATAAAAAAGATTTGGTTAAATTGGTTTATCTTTTAGATGAGCTTAATAAAGACAAATACTCAAAAAATATTTTAAAACATATTGCTAATGATGACATTGATAGTGGCAGTGAAATTCTAGCTGCCGAACTTGCTTCAAAGATATCAAGATATGACTTTGCAATACAAATTTCAAAATTAGCTTCATATGAAAAAAGATTTCACAATAATTTTAACTACCCAATAATAAGTACTCCCAGTTATGTTAATGGTCGTAAAATACCAGAGCCAGCATTTATACTTTCTTTAATTAGACAAGAAAGTGAATTTGATATGTCTGCCAACAGTCACGCAGGAGCACAAGGATTAATGCAGTTAATGCCTTACACAGCAAAACTAGTTTCTAAACAAGCAAAACTTCCATATAACAAATCAAGGTTAACATCTGACCCTGAGTACAATATTAACCTGGGATCTCATTACATAGCTGGTTTAATTCTACAGTATGATGGTGCCTATCCTTTTGCTACAGCGGCATATAATGCCGGTCCAAAGAGAGTTAAGTATTGGAAAAAAATAAATAAAGATCCACAAAAAAATCAAGTTGATTTTGTAGACTGGGTCGAGCTAATAAAATTCAAAGAAACCAGAAATTATGTTCAGCGTGTTATGGAAAATTATAATGTATATCGATATATATTGGAAAAAAAACCAATTAAAATGAAAAACTTTTTTGAAGACCATCCTCTATTCTAATGGCGGAAGCGGTGGGATTCGAACCCACGGTAGAGTTACCCCTACGGCAATTTAGCAAACTACTGGTTTAAGCCAACTCACCCACGCTTCCACTTGATAAGGATATAGTCGATTGTGTTGAATTTTCAATAATTTTAAAGTAATTGTTGAATATTATTATGAAAAACAAGTATTCAATATTTTCTTTGGTTAAAAATGCTTTTTCTTACCATGAAAATTGGCAAAAAGCCTGGAAAGATCCTGTTCCAAAAAAAGAATATGATGCTGTAATCGTTGGCGGTGGTGGTCACGGTTTAGCAACTGCTTATTATTTAGCGAAGAAACATAATATGAAAAATATTGCCGTTGTTGAGAAGGGCTGGATCGGTGGCGGTAACACGGGAAGAAATACAACAATAATTAGATCAAACTATTTATGGGATGCTAGTGCTGGATTATATGATCATGCTTTAAAATTATGGGAAGGGTTGTCTCAAGAAATCAATTACAATGTAATGTTTAGTCAAAGAGGCGTTATGAATTTAGCTCATAACCTTCAAGATGTAAGAGATTTAAAAAGAAGAACACATGCAAATAGACTAAATGGTGTTGATGCATATTACTTAAGTACAGAAGAAGTTAAAAAATTCTGTCCCATTATTAATACATCACCTGATATTCGTTATCCTGTTCTTGGTGGAACTTTACAAAAAAGAGCTGGAACAGCACGTCATGATGCAGTTGCGTGGGGCTACGCTCGAGGAGCTGATGAAATGGGTGTTGATATTATTCAAAATTGTGAAGTCAAAGGTATTAAACGTAAAGGTGATCAAATAGAAGGTTTAGAAACAACAAAAGGTTTTATTCAAACTAAAAAAGTTGGAGTTGTAACAGCGGGTCATTCAAGTGTAATTGCTAACATGGCTGGTATAAGATTACCGTTAGAAAGTAAACCACTTCAAGCATTAGTTTCAGAGCCAGTTAAACCCGTTATAGACACTGTTGTTATGTCTAATGCAGTTCATGCTTATGTAAGTCAATCTGACAAAGGTGAACTTGTAATTGGTGCTGGTACAGATGATTATATTTCTTATTCACAAAAAGGCAGCCATCAAATTGTAGAAGGAACTTTAAATGCAATCATAGAACTCTATCCAATTTTCAGTAGAATGAGAATGCTTAGACAATGGGGTGGTATCGTTGATATTTGTCCAGATGCAAGCCCTATAATAAGTAAAACAACTATAAAAGGCTTATATTTTAATTGTGGTTGGGGAACTGGAGGTTTTAAGGCTACACCTGGATCGGGAGATCTATTTGCCCACACGATTGCAAATGATGAACCACACAAACTTAATGCAGCTTTCAACTTAAATAGATTTGTTAGTGGTGACCTTGTTGATGAGCACGGCGCGGCAGCAGTAGCTCATTAAATGTTTATAATTAATTGTCCATTTTGTGGTGAAAGAGACCATAGTGAGTTCAAAGCAGGTGGTGAGGCTCACATAGAAAGACCCAAGCAACCAACAGAACTAAGTGATGATGAGTGGGCAGAATATTTATTCATGAGAAAAAATATTAAAGGTGTTCAACTTGAAAGGTGGAACCATGCACATGGATGCAGAAAATGGTTTAATATGGTTAGAGACACTTCGAATGATGAAATAAAATCAATTTATAAAATGGGTGAAAAATCTCCTTTAAAATAATATGGCTAAAAATTTAAGAGTTAAAGCTAGCAAATTTATTGATGAAACTTCTAGAATTTCTTTTAAGTTTAATGGAAAAATCTATTATGGATTTAATGGTGATACATTAGCTTCTGCATTAATAGCAAATGATATCCATTTAGTTGGTAGAAGTTTTAAATACCATAGACCAAGAGGAATAATGACTTCAGGTTCAGAAGAGCCAAATGCAATTGTACAGGTTAATGCTAATACAGCCTATACAGAGCCCAATGTACGAGCAACTGAAATAGAGATATATGAGGGATTGGAAGCTTCGAGCCAAAACTGTTGGCCAAGTGTTAATTTTGATATTGGAGGAATAAACAACGTTATGTCTCCTATTCTACCAGCAGGTTTTTACTATAAGACATTCATGTGGCCTGCAAGTTTTTGGGGGAAATATGAATATATAATAAGACACTCAGCTGGGCTTGGTAAATCACCAAAAGTAGTTGATCCAGATATATATGATCATAGATATATTCATTGTGATGTTCTTGTGATTGGCGCTGGAATAGCTGGAATTATGGCAGCCAAAACTGCAGCTAAAAATAATTTAAAAACTCTTATACTAGATGAAAAAACAGAAATTGGTGGAACAACAATTTATCAAAACTCAGATAACTTTAAAATAGATAATAAAATTTCTTCTGACTGGTTAAATAATGAAATTAGTGAACTAAAAAAACTAGATAACCTAGAGATAAAAACAAGAACAAGTGTTGCTGCATACCATGGTTACAATTATCTACTGGCTAGAGAAAACCTTACGGACCATTTAAATAAGAGTGAAAAACAAAATAAAATTAGGCAGAGACTTTTAAAAATTAGAGCTAAAAAAGTTATAGTTGCAACTGGGTCTTTAGAAAGACCTCTTGTATTTGATAATAATGATAGACCGGGAATAATGCTTTCATCTGCAATTAAAAAATATGCAGATTTCTATGGTGTTATTTGTGGAAAAAAAAATATTTTCTTCACCAATAATGACTCAGCTTACGAAAGTGCAATTTCAATGTCTAAAAAAGGAATAAAAGTCCAAGCAATTATTGATATCAGAGAAAAGACTCGATCAAGCATAATTAAACAAGCTGAAGATTTAGGTCTCAAAATTTACTGGTCACATACAATTGTTGACACACATGGGTACAAAAAATTAAAAAAAATTTCTATAATGCAACTTTCTAGTGATGGTCAAACAGTTATTGGATCTAAAACTAATATTGATTGTGACTGTCTTGGCATGTCAGGTGGTTGGACTCCTGCAGTACATTTATTTACACAATCAGGTGGAAAATTAAAATTTAGAGATAAGGATCAAGTATTTATTCCAAACAAATACCCTTCTAAACAAATAAGTATTGGTTCATGTAATGGTGATTTTGAGCTAGATGAAATAGTTAAAAACTCATCAGATAGTTTAAAAAAATTTCTTGAAATTGACAAAACTGACTATGAAAATTTATCTGTAGTAACTTCAAAAGAAATAAGTAAGAAAAATATTTGGTTACTACCATCAGATAAAGTTATTGGAAAAACTAAACCATTTGTGGATTATCAAAATGATGCAACAGCTAATGATATTAAGTTAGCTCTTAGAGAAGGTTTTAGATCAATTGAACATGTAAAAAGATATACAACGACTGGTATGGGTACTGATCAAGGTAAACTTGGTAATATGCATGCACTAGGAATTATTGCTGATACAACGGGCGTTGAAATGGGTAATGTTGGAACAACTACATTTAGACCTCCCTACACTCCTTTAACATTTGGAACTATTGTTGGAAGAAATGTTGGTGAGTATTTTGATATTTTCAGAAGAACACCAATAAATGATTGGCATGTTAAAAATAAAGCAGAATTTGAAAATGTTGGCCAGTGGAAAAGAGCTTGGTACTACCCAAAAAATAATGAGAATATGCACGAAGCGGTACAAAGAGAAAGTGTAGCTGCACGAGATAGTGCTGGAATATTAGATGCTTCGACACTAGGTAAAATTGATATCCAAGGAAGTGATGCTTCTGAATTCCTTAATAGAGTTTATACAAATGCTTGGTCAAAACTTGGAATTGGTAAATGTAGATACGGATTAATGCTTAATGAAGATGGTATGGTTTATGATGACGGTGTTACAACAAGATTAAATGAAAACCATTATGTTATGACAACTACCACTGGTGGTGCTGCAAATGTCATGAGCAAACTTGAAGATTACCTTCAAACTGAATGGCCAGAGCTTGATGTTTACTTAACGTCGGTTACTGATCACTATGCAACTGCAAGTATCTGTGGTCCAAAAAGTAAGAAGATATTAAATAAATTAATCCCTGATCTAGATTTATCAGATGAAAGCTTTCCACATATGTCCTTTAAAGAAACGCGAATTGGAAAAATAAAGTGTAGGATAATGCGAATTAGTTTTACGGGTGAGCACAGTTACGAAATTAATGTTCAAGCAAACTACGGTAAATCATTATGGGAACAATGTATGAATGCTGGAAAAGAATTTAACATCACTCCTTATGGAACAGAAACGATGCATTTATTAAGAGCTGAAAAAGGTTTTATTATTGTTGGGCAAGATACCGATGGAACAATGACACCAATTGACCTTCAGATGGATTGGATAGTAAGTAAAAAAAAATATGATTTTATCGGTAAAAGGTCTTTATACAGGTCTGATACTATGCGTGAGGATCGTAAGCAACTAGTTGGATTAGTGACTGACAATCCAAAAGAAGTATTAGAAGAAGGAGCGCCCATAGTTTCAGAATTAAATCAAAGTCCTGTTAAAATGTTGGGTCATGTAACATCAAGTTACTTTAGTCCTAATTTAAAAAAGTCTATCGCTCTTGCAGTTGTAAAAGGTGGAAAAAATATGATGGGGAAAAAACTATTTATACCTATGGAGGGTAGAAATATTAATGTAACTGTTACTGATCCAGTTTTTCTAGATAAGGAGAATAAAAGATTAAATGCTTAATTATCATTCATCTATAAAAGAAGAAAAATCTTACACAGGGCTGACTGTAAAAGAAATTTCACCAATTATGAAGTTAAATTTAAGAGGAAAAAGTAGAGAATTCCTGTCTACTATTGGAAAAAATATTAATATGATTTTACCAATGGAAGCTAACACATCTTCAACAAGTGATAATTATACTTCTGTGTGGCTATCACCAGATGAATGGATGGTTTTTACAAATGATACTGTAGATAAAGAAAATAACAATTATCAAATTGAAGAATTGTTATTTAATAAAATATCTAAAACTAACTTAGGTGCAGTTACTGATATTAGTGATCAGCTAGTAATGATTAACCTTAAAGGTGCAAAAATTTTTGATTTGTTGAGTACGGGTTGTCCTTTTAACTTCAATGAATTCAAAACTAAAAAGGGAGCTGTTGCACAAACATTACTACTTCAAATAGATGTAATAATTCATCTTAAGGAAATTAATACTGTAAACTTATTCGTTAGAAGGTCATTTTCTGAGCATTTAATGTCTTGGATTGGTGATGCTGCGTCAAGGTTATAGACTTATATTTTTCTCAATCCTTGTTATATGTTAAGTATGAAAAAATTAATTTTAGTGGTGCTATTTGCACTTTTACCCTTTTCTATTAACGCTGAATCTAAACTTGATCAGATTATGTCATCTGGTGAACTAAAAGTTGGAACTACAGGTGACTGGGATCCAATGAGTATGAAAGATCCAGCTACAAACAAGTATGTTGGTTTTGATATTGATGTAATGCAAGAGTTAGCAAAAGACATGGGTGTAAAGGTTACTTTTGTACCTACAGAATGGAAAACTATTGTTGCAGGAATTACTGCAGGAAGATATGACATTTCTACAAGTGTTACCAAAACTCCAAAAAGAGCCGAGGTTGCTGGTTTCACAAACACATATTATAAATATGGAACTGTTCCTTTAGTGCTTAAAAAAAATCTTAAAAAATACTCAACATGGGAATCTTTGAATAATAAAAAAGTTACAATTGCTACAACACTCGGAACATCTCAAGAAGAAAAAGCTAAAGAATTCTTTCCTAAATCCAAACTAAGATCAATTGAATCTCCTGCCAGAGATTTTCAAGAAGTTTTAGCTGGAAGAGCTGATGGAAATATTACAAGCTCAACAGAAGCTAATAAGCTTATTATTAAATATCCTCAATTAGCAATAATTCCTGATGGAGAAAAAAATCCTGCGTTTTTAGCTATGATGGTGAACAAGAATGATAAAATTTGGAATGATTATGTTAATGAGTGGATTAAAAGTAAAAAAGCCTCAGGTTTCTTTAATAATCTATTAAGTAAATATAATTTAAAAAGCTTATAAAAAATTAGAAATTAATCTTTAATTAACTATAATTTAAAAGTGAGAAATTTACTTTTTTTACTTTTAATATTACCCCTATCATCTTGTAGTGGTCAAGAATTAGGTTGGTTTATTATCTCACCAAATAATGTTGAGGGATTAACTAACCTAAAATTTTTAGTAAGTGGTATGGGCGTAACAATTTATATTTCAGTTATTTCAATCATTATCTCTATGTTGTTAGGTTTCATAGTTGCGATACCCTCTTTAGCTAAAAATAAATTTCTAACCTATATTAACATTGGATATGTTGAAATAGTAAGAGCCATACCATTGCTAGTTCTAATTTTATGGATCTATTACGGTCTACCTATAATGACAGGATTAAGCTTTAGCCCATTTGTATCTGGAATTATAGCGTTAGCTATTAGCGAAAGTGCTTTTCAAGCCGAAATCTTTAGAGCAGGTATAAACTCAATTAAACAGTCACAGTGGGAAGCTGGAAGTTCATTAGGTTTAACATTTTACAAAAGATTAAGATTAGTAATTCTTCCACAGGCAATTAAAAATATTCTACCCGCACTTGGTAATCAGTTTGTTTATGTTTTAAAAATGTCTTCATTGGTCTCAATTATAGGTATTGCCGATCTAACACGTAAAGCCAATGAATTAGTGGTTTCAACTTATAGACCTCTTGAGATTTATACATTCTTAATTTTGGAATATTTAATTTTAATATTAATTGTTTCATTTTTTGTAAGAAAATTAGAAAAAAAACTTGAACAAGGTGGCAGTAATTAATGAATGAATTATATAACTCTAATTATGATATTTCATTTAGTGACGGTGTAATCACATTCAAAAATATTAATACAACACTTGGTTTTGTTAGATATAGTGAGGAAGCTGAAGTTGAGTATATTTTCGTTAATCCGATATTCAGACGCAAAGGACTAGCTAAAAAATTACTACAAATAGTAGAAGAAAAAACTAAGACCAAACCAAAACCACAAGAGCCTATAAGTCCTTTGGGTGAAAAACTCTTTAAAACTCATAAAGAAGAGATTAATTAAAGTCTGGGGCACCGGGTAACAAAACGCCCCCTACACAAACTTCAAATTTTAAGAGTTGTTGATTTTTGCAATCATTCCTACTTCATAGTGCCCAGGAACGTTACATGCGGCTTCAAGTTCTGCCTCAGTATTAAATTTCCAAATTATTTCAGCACCCTTGTTTGGCTCTATTAAAACACTGTTAGAATGAGCGTGTTTCATTGACTGATTTTTTTTTGATAATTCTTTCATTTTTTTTTTATCAATTCTATCTGTTAATAATATTCCATTTTCTACCATCATCATCATTTCTGGCTGATGTTTAAGGTGCATTTCTTTAGTAGCAATATTAAATTCATGAATAAATTCTCCATGATTAAAAACAATAAATTTTATTGTTTGATTTTTTTTGATTTTAAATTCACTGGGTACATAATAATTGTCATACATTTTAACTTTTATAACTCTGTCAACTCCAGCAGGATCTCCTTTTTCACCAATCATGTTCATAGAGGCAGCAATTGAGATACTCGGTATTAAAATAAACAATAATATAATTTTTTTCATGCCTGATAATAAAACTAAATATTAATCTAAAAAGTATCAATTTTAGCGCACCTTATTCATCCATATGTGGGGCTTAAGGGAATTAGACTAATAATTTAGCTTTTTTTAATGTATTTAATGGATATCAACTTATCTATAAAAATAATTTTTTTACTGAATAGTTTTTTTATTTCTTTAATACCATTGCTTATTTGATCTTTATTAAGATGTACAAGACAGGATATATATCTTTGTTGTAACATTTGTATGTATTTATCTTTTGTCATTGAAACTTTAAATTTGAATATATCAATTTGATAATCAATTAATAATTTACTTGTAGTTGTTAGCATTCTTGAATCTCTTTCGAGACCCCTATTAAGCTTTTTTTTCATTAATTTAAAACATGGAACTTCATTATTTTTAGTAACTAATGAAAATATAATTAACACACCATTTTTCTTTAAGTTTTTTTTACAAATTTTTATTAATTTAGTTCTTTTATCTTTATTAAAAAAATGAAGAGTTTGCTTGATCATTATTAAATCAAATTTATTTTGACTTGATTTAAAAAATTTAAAAATATTTTCACTACTAAAATTTATTGATTTATCAATATCTTTATGAATAACCGGGTCGATACCAATTGGTTTATTAATCAATTTAAGTTTTCTTGATAAGACACCAAAAATTTTACCTCTACCACAACCTATGTCTAATATTTGTGAGTTTTTATTAAGTTTCTTTTTTTTAAGTAAAAAAGTATTAAATGAATTAATATATGCTGAAGAGGATAACCATGTTTTGTTGTCCCAATTCTTTAATTCTCCCATTTTATTCATCATTAATTTTTTTTCCTATAATCCCAAGGATAGTCAAATTTCATAGACCACATTCCTATTTTATTAATTTTAGCATAATCTTCATCAGGTATGAATTTTTTAGAATATCCTCTATAAGCAAAACCATACCCACTTCTAACGAGATAACTTGATAAGCTTTCACCATTAACAAAACATTCGGCTAAAGTTCTTTTATACTGGTCTTTACCCTCACTAATGCAGTTAACTTTACTATCACCAATTTTTTCAATTAATAATTCTTTAGCAGTAACTCCACATGGCTCAATGTATCCTTTTCTAATGCAGGTTTGTTTTAATTCGGGTGTATCAATTCCAGTAAATCTAATCTTTTGACCATTAAGATGGATAGTATCACCATCAACAACTCTAAGATCTTGTGATTTAACTTGATCAAAAATTAAAAAAAATAATAGTGAAGAAATACTAATAACTAAAATGGCTCTTTTTTTGTTTAAAAACATTATTTAAGAAATATCCAATGAATATGATTACTGCAATACCTATAAACCAATTGGTTGCCATTATAGTGTAGAATATATCAGAGTAATCCCCGCCTCTAATATTAATTACATACCAAAGAGACAAAAAAGGTAACGCTGATAGCCTTAAAACACTTAAATAAAGACTATAGATAGGTTTCTTAACAGCTTGGAATACCGCTGTAG
>Ga0307986_10001337_pt1 | contig 17918 bp, 18 predicted proteins | sample EllFjometageno82_FD_203170 | JGI IMG/M metagenome (GOLD analysis project Ga0307986, IMG submission 203170) | Marine microbial communities from Ellis Fjord, Antarctic Ocean - #82 | ecosystem: Environmental > Aquatic > Marine > Unclassified | place: Southern Ocean | collected 2014-10-09
TAGAAATACTTTTTCTTCAAAAATTATACATAATACTCTTCCAGGCTTAAAAAATTCTGTACAAATAAAATTTGTTGACGAAACAAGAGATTTTGGAGATGGCAATAATTCTTTTAAAGATGTAATTCTAGAAGATTATACAACTATTAATTTAACGTCGAATTATCGTTTGTACGATACTTATGACTTATTTTTTGATGCACAAAATATATTTAATGATAATTATGAGCAGGCACATGGATATTCATCTATGGGACGTTCTTTTAATTTTGGTCTTAAAAGAGTATACTAATATCTATGTTAACGAAAAAAAATGCTTTAATATTTATTGGAATATTTACATCTCTGGCAGCAAGTAGATTTATTCCTCATCCACCAAACTTCACAAGCTTACTGGCTTTAAGTTTTTATATTCCAGCAATTTTGGGAATTAGGTATTTACCTGCACTACTAATAAGTTTTGCAATTACCGATCTAGTCATAGGCTACCACACAGGAACACACTGGACCTGGGGAAGTGTTCTATTGATAGGCTTAGTATCTCAATATTTCACTAAAAATTTAAGCTGGCGTTTGAGTGGAGCACTTTTAGGTGCCTGTATATTTTTTGTTGTTACTAATTTCGGAGTATGGAGTAGTGGAATGTATGGGTATACGACCTCTGGTTTATACACATGCTTTATTTTAGCCATACCATTTTTTGCGTATAATATTATTTCTACATTGCTATTCTCTGCGATAATTGAAACAGGCTATAAATTTTTTAAAGAAAAATATAAATTTAAAAAAGCTTAAATTCTCAAATTTTTAATAGTTCTAGCGTAAAAACGAAAAGTTAACTTTTGACCCTTGCATAATTTAGATCAACAAAGTAAAATCAAACTAAATGCAGGAGCAAAAATGGGTATTCACTACGATTATAAATCTACAAGAAATGAAAAGGCATTAAAAAAAGAAGCCAAAAGAAAAGCTCGTATTGAAGAAAAAAGAGCAAAAAAAGGAACGGAATCTCAAAATGAAGAGGTAAAAAAAATGCACGATATAGACAAGCCTATTACACTTGAAGATCTAACCAATCCTGATAAAGAATAATTACAATGATCAAAGCTCGAGTTCAAAAAGATGCTCGACTCATTAGGCGTGAAACAGCTTTAAAAATAAACCTAAAAAAAAGAAAAAAATTTAAAGAAAAAAATAAAAAAAATGACAGTACTATCTGATAGATGGATTAAAAAAATGGCCAGGAGTAAAAACATGATTAAACCCTTTGTTTCAAAGCAGGTTAGAAAAGGTAAAATATCTTTTGGCTTGTCGTCATATGGATATGACGCAAGAGTTTCAACTGAATTTAAAATTTTTACAAATGTAAACTCAGGCATTGTCGATCCTAAAGAGTTTAAAAAAGAAAGTTTTGTTACAAAAATTGGTAAGGAATGTATTATTCCGCCAAATTCTTTTGCGTTAGCCAGAACAGTAGAATACTTTAAAATTCCCGAGGACGTACTTGTTATTTGTCTTGGTAAATCTACTTATGCTCGTTGTGGAATAATAGTTAATGTAACCCCTCTCGAACCTGGATGGGAAGGCCATGTGACCTTAGAGTTTTCTAACACAACCCCACTTCCAGCAAAGATATACGCAAACGAGGGAGTAGCACAATTTGTGTTTATAAAAGGAAATGAAAAACCCGAAATAACCTACGCCAACAGAAAAGGTAAATATATGAAGCAAAAAGGCGTTACACTTCCCAAGGTATAAATTCAGCTAACATTGATGCAAAAACTTATCGTCAAAGGTAAAAAAAGGTTATCAGGTTCTATAACTATTTCTGGGTCAAAAAATGCTACATTGCCAATTCTAGCAGCGTCAATTCTCACAGATAAGAAAATACTTTTAAAAAATATTCCGTTAGTTAAAGATGTTTATACAATGATAAACTTATTAAAGTTTATTGGGATAAACGTAGAAATTTCTTCAAAGAAAAAAATTGTAAATATTTTAAATAATAAAAAATTAAAAACAGTCGCACCATACAATCTTCTTAAAACCATGCGTGCTGGTGTTTTAGTTTTGGGCCCGTTATTAGCTAAATTTAAAAAAGCAAAAGTTTCTCTACCAGGCGGATGTGCAATTGGTGCAAGGCCCGTAAACTTGCATTTATTCGCTTTAGAAAAACTTGGAGCAAAAATTAAAATAAAGAATGGTTATATATACGCGTCTGCTAAAAATGGTTTAAAAGGAGCTATTATTAAATTTCCGTCTATTTCCGTAGGAGCAACAGAAAATGCTATTCTTGCAGCAGTTAGCGCCAAAGGAAAAACAATTATATCTAATTGTGCTATCGAACCAGAGATTCAAGATATGATATTTTTTTTGAAAAAAATGGGCTGTATTATTAATTTTATTGGAAAAAGAAAAATTTCAATTATTGGCGCCTATAAATTTAAAAACGTAACTCACGAAATAATTTTTGATAGAATTGAATTGGGTACTTTTTTAATAGCTGCAGCTCTGATAGGAAAAAAAATTGTTTTAAAAAAAGTAGAACCAGAAATTATAAGGATGGAGATTAAACTATTAAAAAAAATGGGTATTAAAATGAAAGTAGAAAAAAATAAAATTACAGTATTTGAATCAAAAGAAATAAAAAATATTAGCATTAAAACAGAAGCTTATCCTGGCTTCCCTACTGATCTTCAGGCACAAATTATGGTTCTGATGACAAAGGCAAAAGGAATCTCAAAAGTAAAAGAAAGTATATTTGAAAATAGATTTATGCACGTTCCAGAATTAAGAAGGATGGGGGCTAAAATCAATACCATAAATAATATAGCAACTATTACTGGTCCAACTAACCTATCAGGAGCTGAAGTTATGGCAACTGATCTTAGGGCTTCAGTAAGTTTGGTTTTAGCTGCACTAGTGGCAGACAACAAAACTGTAATCAATAGAATTTATCATTTAGATCGTGGATATGAAAATTTAGAAAAAAAATTGAAAAAATGTAAAGCAAATATTAATAGAGTATAAAATGGAAGTAACGAATTTAAAATTATTAGCCACATCTGATAAAGATCTAAGAGTTATTGCAGCACATTTACAGGATGCAATCGTATCATTAAAAGATATTGCCAACTTAAAGAAGAATAGAATTTTTTTAATTCAACTAAATAGATTTATGTGGGAAGATGTTGAAAAAGGAGTATTTAGAAAAAACAAGAGAATAAGAACAATACTAAAATTTGACAATGTTGTGAGCGTTTTATCTCAAAATATTAACAGAAATAATAAAAATTTTTTTTTAGACTTTTTAACTATTGAAAGCATTTTATTGAGTGATAAAAGTTATGAAATTAAATTAATTTTTTCAGGAAAGGCAATAATTAAAATAAATACTGAAGTGATCGATGTAACTTTAGACGACCAGGGTTCTCCATGGGAAAGCAAAAGAATTCCAAAGCACAATTTTTTATAATGTTAAAATTAATTAAATCAAAAGAAAAAAATTTTTTATTAAAATTAGACTCTATTTTAGAAAAAAGAAAATTTAAAAAACCCTATATTGATTTAAAAATAAAATTTATTATACAAGATGTAAAAAAAAATAAAGATCTAGCGCTCATCAAATATGAAAAAAAATACTCTAAGTTAAAAAATATTTCATTGAAAAATATTAAATTTTCAAATTTAGAAATAAATACAATAATAAAAAAATTAGACAAAGAAACTAAAAAATCTATAGATTTAGCTTATAGTAGAATCTTAAATTTTCACAAAAAACAAAAAATGTCTTCCTTTAGCTTTAAGGATAAATTTAAAAATTCATTTTCTTATAAATCTAGTGCGATAAATAAAATAGGTGTTTATGTTCCAGGCGGTTTAGCTAGTTACCCAAGCTCAGTCTTGATGAATTGTATACCTGCAATAGTCGCAGGCGTAAAAAAAATATATATGACAACCCCATCAATGAGCAAGCAATATAATCCAGCAGTAATTTATGCTGCAAAGAAATGTAAAGTAAAAGAAATATATAAAGTAGGAGGCGCCCAAGCAATAGCCGCGATGGCTTACGGCACGAAAATTGTAAATAAAGTAGATAAAATTGTTGGACCAGGCAATGCCTATGTTGCAGCGGCTAAAAAACAAGTCTATGGAGATGTCGGTATTGACATGATTGCTGGACCATCAGAGGTAACAATAGTTGCAGACAAATCGTCTAAGCCAGATTGGATAGCAGCAGATCTAATAGCCCAAGCAGAACATGACGAAAGCTCACAATCGATAGTTATATCCGATAACATTACGACGATTAATAAAATTAACTATTTTTTACTCGAGCAACTCAAAGTTTTACCCAAAAAAAAAATAGCATCTAAAAGTTTGAAAAAATTTGGCTTATCAATACTAGTGAAAAATAAAAAGCTATTAGCAGATACAATTAATTTAATTGCTCCTGAACACTTAGAGATTTTTACTAGAAATCCAGAAAAAATACTAAAAAGTGTTACTAATGCTGGATCAATATTTGTTGGTCAATATTCTCCAGAAGCAGTGGGTGATTATTTAGCAGGCCCAAATCACGTACTTCCCACATCAGGTACTGCAAGATTTTCATCTGGCTTATCTGTATATGATTTTTTAAAAAGACATTCTATAATAAAGATGTCCAAATCAGGTATTGAAAGATTAGGAGCATCGGTTATAAATCTAGCTAAATACGAAAATCTTGAAGGTCACGTAAATTCAATTAAAATAAGATTAAAAAAAGAGGAAAAATAATTGGCTAAACAAGAAACTTTAGAATTCAAAGGTAAAGTTACAGAACTTTTACCGAACGCAATGTTTCGTGTTAAACTTGAGAACAACCATGAAATCTTAGCTCATACAGCTGGAAAATTGAGAAAGAATAGAATAAGAGTTTTGGCAGGCGATAACGTTCAGGTGGAAATGACACCTTATGATCTCACTAAAGGTAGAATAACTTTTAGGTTTTAGGCCTTGTAGCTCAGTAGTAGAGCAGTACCCTGAAAAGGTATGTGTCGTTTGTGCGATTCAAACCAAGGCCACCACTTCAAACCCCGTATCATTCTTTATAAAATTTGATAAATATAATTAGTATGAATAAAAAAAATGGTATTGTTTGGTTAAGAGATGATTTTAGAATATTAAAAAATGACGCGTTGGCATATGCGACTCAAAATCATAGTCAGGTTTGTGCTTTGTATATTTTTAAGAAAAAAAATTTTAAAAAAAGAGCAGCACAACTTTGGTGGCTTTATCAATCGCTTAAAAATTTTAAAGAAAAATTAAATCAATATAATATAAATCTTGAGATAGTAGAAGCTAATTCTTACAAAGAAGGTTTTGAAAAAATCATTATTAAAAAAAATTTTTCAATTTACTGGAATAAAGTTTATGAGCCTGATTTTTTATTATTTGATAAAAAGTTTTCTAAAATATTAAGTTCCAAAAATATAAATTTTAAAATATTTAAAGGAAATCTTTTGAATGAATCTCATGAAATAAGAAAAAAAGATAATACCCCTTTTAAAGTTTTTACACCTTTTTGGAAAACGGCTGAAAAATTTTATTTAGACAAAGGATTTAAAAGTCAACAAAAAGTTATTATTAGAGAAAAAAAAATTAACTTTTTAAATGAATCAATAAATTTAGAATCTATACTCCCTAAAAAAAAATGGTATCAAGGTTTTGAAAATTTTTGGACTCCCTCTGAAGAAATGGGTTTAAAAAATATTAAATTTTTTATAAAAAATAATTTGTCTAACTACGGTGAAAATAGAGATATCCCAAGCATTGAGGGGACATCTAAGATCTCTCCCTATTTAGCATTTGGCCAAATTCATGTGGAGACTGTTTGGGAGGAGTGTCAAAAAATAGAAGTAAAAAATAATGGTTACAGAAAGTATATAAATGAACTTGGTTGGAGAGAATTTAGCCATAGTTTGATAAATTATTTTCCAGTGATGTTAAAAGGAAATTTAAGAAAAGATTTTGATCACTTTCCCTGGCAAGAAAATAAAGATCAATTTTCCGCTTGGAAGAATGGTATGACTGGATATCCAATTATTGATGCTGGGATGAGAGAACTATACAAAACTGGATGGATGCATAATCGAATAAGAATGGTTACAGCTTCTTTTTTAGTTAAACATCTGAGAATACATTGGAAGGAGGGAGAAAATTATTTTAGAAATTGTCTGTTAGATTTTAATGAAGCCAATAATATTGCTGGTTGGCAATGGGTAGCTGGTTGTGGTGCCGATGCAGCACCATACTTCAGGATTTTTAATCCTATTTTACAAGGAGAAAGATTTGATCCGTTAGGTAATTATGTAAAAAAGTGGGTACCAGAATTATCAAATATTCCTAAAAAATTTATTCACAAGCCATGGGAACTGAACGAAAAAATTAAAGATTTTGAATTAGGAAAAACGTATCCAAGACCTATTGTTATTCATGAAAAAGCTAGAAATGCTGCTCTAGAGGCCTTTAAACAAATAAAAAAAAAATCTATTTAGAACCACAGCAGTGCTTATATTTTTTTCCTGAACCACATAAACACTTATCATTTCTTCCTATTTTTTTATTTTGAATAGGTGTTTGAATTTTAGTCTCTTCTTTTTCATCTTTAACAACTATATTTAAGTTTAATAAAAATTTTACAACATCAGTCTTTATTTTTTCTAACAGTCCTTCAAAAAGACCAAAAGCCTCTTTTTTAAACTCAGATAAAGGATCCTTTTGTCCATAGCTACGTAGCCCAATAACTTGTCTAAGTTGTTCAAGATATTGCAAATGTGATCTCCAAGAAAAATCTATAATCTGTAAAAAAATTCTTTTTTCAATACTGTTATTTTCATCTACACCAACTAAATCAATTCTTTCTTGATGTTTTAATTGAAAAATACTTTTTAATTTTTTAGAAAATTCATCGTCAGTTTTGCCTGTTAATTCAATTAGTTCATCATCATTTAATACATTTCCTGAAATATTTTTTACAATATTTAAATAAACAGTTTTATCATTTGATTTTTCATAATTATTTTTAACTTTGATCAAATCTTGAACTACCTCATCCAAAAAAGAATTTAAGGTTTCAGAAGTGTTTTGGCTTTTGAGTATTTTAAGTCTTTGGCTGAATATCACTTGTCTCTGGTCATTCATTACATCATCAAACTTTATTAAAGTTTTTCTAATGTCAAAGTTTCTGCCTTCTACTTTTTGTTGTGCTCTTTCCATAGCTTTATTTATCCAAGGGTGATCAATTGACTCATTTTCTTTAAGCCCTAATTTTTTTAACATTCCATCTATAGAATCTGCTCCAAAAATTCTCATTAATTCATCTTCAAGGCTAATATAAAAAATTGAGCTACCGGGATCCCCTTGTCTGCCAGACCTACCTCTAAGTTGATTGTCTATTCTTCTACTTTCATGTCTTTCTGTCCCTATAATATAAAGTCCTCCAATAGACTTAACTTTCTCTTTGTATTCTTTAATTTGTGATAAATCTTCTTGATTGTCTTCATCTCTAAAATTTTTATTACCACCAAGCTGAATATCAGTTCCTCTTCCTGCCATATTTGTAGCTATTGTTATAGCGCCAACCTTACCAGCTTCTGCAATTATTTTTGCTTCTTGCTCGTGCTGCTTAGCATTTAAAACACTATGTTTAATATCTTTTTCGATTAGATTTTTAGAAATTTTTTCGGATTTTTCAATACTAGTTGTACCAACAAGAACAGGTTGACCTTTAATATGACAGTCTAGAATTTTATTTGTTATTGCTAAATATTTTTCTTTCTCTGTTCTAAAAATTTGATCATTAAAATCTTTTCTAACCATGGGACGGTTTGTAGGTATTGCAATTACATTCAATTTATAAATATCATAAAATTCCTCCGCTTCTGTTAAAGCTGTTCCTGTCATTCCAGATAACTTTTGATATAACCGAAAATAATTTTGATAAGTAATAGAAGCAAGTGTTTGATTTTCTTCCTGTATCTCTACCTTTTCTTTTGCTTCTATTGATTGATGTAGACCATCTGAGAATCTTCTTCCATCTAAAATTCTTCCAGTAAATTCATCAATGATTTGAACTTTATTTTCTCTAACAATGTAATCAACATCTCTATTAAATAAAAAATTAGCTTTTAATGCTTGATTAACATGATGAACAAGATTTAAATTTTGAGGATCATAAAAATTATTATTTTTTAAAACACCATCATGTATAGCTAATTTTTCAATTTTATCTATCCCTGCATCAGTTAGAATTGCATTTTTATTTTTTTCGTCTATCTCGTAATCAATTTTTTGAAGTTTATTTATAAATTTATTAGATAATAAATAATAATTACTTTTATCCTCACTACGTCCAGATATGACTAGTGGAGTTCTAGATTCATCAATTAATATACTGTCGACTTCATCCACAATACAGTAGTGATGATCTCTTTGTACCATTTCAGCAAGATCATATTTCATATTGTCTCGTAAATAATCAAAGCCTAATTCATTATTTGTTGCATAAGTAATATCACACGCATAATTTATTTTACGCTGCTGGTCATCAAGCTCATTTGTAATGCAGCCCGTTGTTAATCCCAAAAAATTAAATATTTGACCCATCCATTCAGAATCTCTTTTAGCTAGATAATCATTAACAGTCACAATGTGTACGCCTTTACCTGTCAAGGCATTCAAATAAGCAGGTAAAGTAGATACTAGTGTTTTTCCTTCACCGGTTTTCATCTCAGAAATTTTTCCTTCATGAAGAAAAATTCCTCCGATTAATTGAGCATCATAGTGTCTTTCACCTAAAACACGACTAGCCGCTTCTCTTACGAGAGCAAAACTTTCTGGAATTAAAGAAGTTAATTTTCTACCGTCTTTTAGGTTCTTTTTTAAGAGTTGGGTTTTAGCCTTAAAATCTTCATTTTTTAGACTTTTGAAATTTGGTTCTAAATCGTTAATTTTACCAACTAATGGCTTAACCCTATCCAATTCTTTTTGATTACCAGTTTTAAAAATTTTATTTAATGCTCTTGAAAATAAGTTCATGTGTGTAGATTTGTAGATATATTATTAGTACTCTATATAAGTATTAATAATTTAAAATAAACAACAATTATGGCGATAAATATAAAAAATATCTTTGGTATAGGTAAAAAATTATCAAAAATGGGAGACTTCCAGGAAGTCAAGCATATTGAGGGGCTTCAAGTGTCTGCTATTTCAGCTAATCTTTATAAGAATGGAAGAGAAGACCTCGCTTTATTCTACTTTCCTGAAGGAGCCAATTTTGCTGTAGCTTACACAAAAAATTCAATTGTGTCGGAGTCAATAACCTGGAATAGAGAAAATACAAAAAATAATATTAAGGCGTTAATAGTAAATACAAAAAATGCTAATACTTTTACAGGTGAACAAGGCATGAGTAGTTTAAATGAAGTAGCAAAAAAGCTAGTTGAATCACTAAGAAAGCTAGAAATAGAAAACGGATACGAAAAAAGTAAAATTAAAGAACTATTGTTTGCCTCAACAGGCGTTATAGGAGAAAAATTTCCTGTTGAAAAAATACTAACAAATATTCCAAGTTTAGTTAGTAATTTAAGGATTAATCAAAATAAACTAATCTGGCTTAAAATGGCATCATCCATCATGACCACAGACACAAAGCCAAAAGTAGCTTGTTCGGAAATAAAAATTGGTGATAAAATTGTGAAGATATCTGGAATTGCTAAGGGATCAGGAATGATTGCTCCTAATTTAGGAACTATGTTTTCTTTTATTTTTACAGATGCTGATATTTCCTCTGTGGTATTAAACAAATATCTAAACAAAGTTTTGTCCAATACTTTTAATGCTATAACTATAGATAGCGACACATCTACAAATGATATGGTCGCCATATTCTCAACAAAAAAAATTAAAAGTAAAAAATTAAATATACTTTCAAGTAAAGAATCATTGAAATTTGAAAAAGCTTTAAAAACTGTTTGTTTAGACTTAGCAAAGCAAATCGTAGTTGATGGTGAAGGGGCAAAAAAATTTATAACTATAAAAATCATAAATTCTGAATCTGTAGAAAGAGCAAAAAAAATAGCTTTTTCAATTGCAAATTCACCACTAGTAAAAACTGCTGTTGCAGGAGAAGACCCAAACTGGGGAAGAATTTTAATGGGCATAGGCAAATCAGGAGAAGAAGTCGATCCAAAAAAAATAATTATTCAACTAGGAGATTTTACTGTTGCTGAAAAAGGAAAAATTTCAGAAAGCTACAACGAGGAAAAGTTAAAAGAATATATGGAATGGGATGCAATTTTAATTACAGTTGATTTAAAGCAAGGTAAAGAAGAGTATGAGTGTTATACGTGTGACTTTACCCATGAGTATATCGACATAAATGCCCACTATAGAAGAAGCTAAGTATTAGAAAAGTAACAACAATTATTTTTCAATGATTAAATGATTAAATTTATTTTAAAGTGCAAAAATAAGCATGAGTTTGAGAGTTGGTTTTCAAGCTCTAAAGAGTACGAAAAGCTTAAAAAAAAAAAGTTAATAGAATGTATTTTTTGCCAATCAACGAACGTATACAAGTCAATTATGTCTCCTAATATTGTTAAAAAAATAACTAAACACCACAACACAGATGATAGTAGAGAATTTATTAAAATTAAAAAAAATTTACAAAAAATAAAAAAATATGTTGAAAAAAATTTTGATTTTGTGGGGGATAAGTTTTCAAATAAAGTAAGAGAAATCTATTATGATAATAAAAAACATAAAAATATCTATGGAACCGTTAGTAAGAAACAAAAAATAGAGTTGGAGGAAGAAGGTATAGAGTTAACTACTATACCATGGGTAGACGATAAAGAAAATTAGTCTTTTTGAGAAACTAAAATATAATTTACAGATAAATTTTTAGTTCTATTCCATTCTTGAAAAAAAGGATTAAAACTTAATCCAGTTAAGTTGATAATTGAAAAATTTAAATTAGTAAGTTTTTTTTCTAGTTCTTCTGGTTTAATAAATTTATTCCAGTCATGAGTTCCTATTGGAAGCCACCTTAGAATATATTCCGCACCAACTATTGCCTTTATATAAGAAGTTAAAGTTCTATTCAAAGTAGCCGTGAACATTATTCCTTTTGGCTTTAACAAATTAAAACAAGATGATAAGTATAAATCCAAATTCTCTACATGTTCCACAACTTCTAAATTTAAAATAATATCAAATTTATTTTTATCTTCTAGGCTTTCTGGCTTACTGCTCAAGTAAGTTATATCTAAGTTGTTTTTTTTAGCATGTGCTTTAGCTACATTAATATTTTTAACAGATGCATCAATACCAGTTACTTTAGCTCCCAATCTTGTCATTGGTTCACTAATTAAACCACCACCACATCCTATGTCTAAAATTTTTAAATTTTTTAAAGGAAATTTTTTATTTTTATCTATCTTAAAATGTGCTTTTGTAATATCTAGAATATATTCAACACGTATAGGATTAAACATGTGTAAAGGTTTAAATTTCCCATTAATATCCCACCACTCATCCGCTAGTTTAGAAAATTTTTCAATTTCATCTTTATTTACAGTGCTCATTATTCTATCTTACATCTTCTTGTTAAATGTCTAAATTAAGATATTTATAGCTTAAAATTAAATTGTATGTATGACAAAAATAGTTATTAAATTTGGTGGAACTTCAGTAGGTAATATAGATAAAATTATCGCTGCCGCAAAAATAGTAAAAAAAAAAATAGGTAAAAATAACAAAATAATTGTTGTTGTATCGGCAATGGCCACTAAAACCAATGAGTTAGTTAAACAATCAGAAAAAATAAGTAAAAGATTTAATAAAAGAGAATTAGATGTTTTACTAGCTTCAGGTGAACAGGTAACCTCAGCTTTATTAGCTGGAGCTTTAAACGAACTTAAGATTAAAGCTAAAAGCTTTATGGGCTGGCAAGTGCCAATACTTACGAATGGTGATCAAAATAATTCGAGAATTATTAACATGCATATTGAAAAAATAAACCAATTTATTTCAAACAAAGGTGTAGCAATTATTCCTGGCTTTCAAGGTGTTGCAAAAAATGGAGACATCACAACTATTGGTAGAGGAGGTTCAGACGCTACGGCAGTAGCGATTGCAAAAATTTTTAAAACTGATCATTGTGAAATATACACAGATGTAGATGGAGTTTTTTCTACTGATCCAAAAAACTTTCCAAAAGCTAAAAAAATCAGCAAAATTTCATATGAAGAAATGCTTGAGATGTCATCACTTGGTGCAAAAGTAATGCAATCATCCGCTGTTCAGACAGCCATGATGTATGATATACCTTTACATGTAAGGTCTACTTTTTCCGACAAAGAAGGAACTAAAATATTTAGCTCAGAAAATATTGACTACTCAAAAACAATTACAGGAGTAACCTACTCCAAAGACGATGCTAAGATCACACTTTTAGGTGTTCAAGACAAACCCGGGATAGCGGCCGACATATTTGAGCCTTTGGGAAAAAGTTCAATAAACGTAGACATGGTAATTCAAAATATTTCACCAGATGGAAAAGAAACAGACTTAACATTTACGATAAAAAGAAATGATTTAAGCAAAGCAATTAAACTTATAAGATCAAATCAAAAAAATGTTAAGTTTAAATCTATTAGCTCAGATAAAAAAGTTTCAAAAGTATCAATTGTTGGAGCTGGGATGATAACTACTCCAGGGGTGACTTATAAAATGTTTAGAGCTTTAGCCCAAGAAAAAATAAATATTCTAGCTATATCAACCTCTGAGATAAAAATATCTGTAATCGTTAAAGAATCTAGCACCACAAAAGCTGTGAAAAAACTTCATTCAGTTTTTAACTTAGATTAATCTTATGGAAATTAGACCGCATCGAACTATCATTAGAAAAAAAACTAAAAAAATAATGGTTGGCAAAGTACCTGTTGGTGGCAACTCAGTAATATCAGTTCAATCAATGACTAATACCATTACATCTAATGTGTCAGCAACTATTAAACAAATTTTAGATTTAGAAAATGCTGGAGCAGATATAGTTAGAGTATCATGTCCAGATGAGGCATCTACAAGAGCTTTAAAAGAGATAGTTAAGGAAGTAAATGTTCCAATAGTAGCGGACATACATTTTCACCATAAAAGAGCTATAGAAGCGGCGAAAATGGGAGCTAGTTGTTTGAGAATTAACCCAGGAAACATTGGAGCAAGTGATAGAGTTATTGAAATAGTTAAAGCAGCTAAAGACTATAACTGTTCAATAAGAATAGGTGTAAATGCAGGTTCTCTAGATAAAACTTTATTAGAAAAATACAAAGAACCTTGTCCGGAAGCATTAGTAGAAAGTGCTATGTATAATATAAAACTTATGGAAGATAATGATTTTTTTAATTTTAAGATAAGTGTTAAATCTTCAGATGTTTTCTTAGCAATTAAGTCTTACGAGCAGCTATCAAGAGTTTGCAACTATCCATTACATGTTGGTATAACTGAAGCTGGAGGACTTTTGACTGGAAGCATTAAGTCTTCTATTGGTATTGGACAATTATTAATGCAGGGAATAGGTGACACGATTAGAGTTTCATTGTCAGCTGATCCAGTTGAAGAAATTAAAGCTGGTTATGAAATTTTAAAATCTTTAAGCATTAGAGCAAGAGGAGTTCAAATCATTTCATGTCCTTCTTGTGCACGACAAGCATTTCCAGTTATTGACACAGTAAGAATTTTAGAAAAAGAACTTGCTCATATTAAAAAACCTATCACTTTGTCTATAATTGGATGTGTAGTAAATGGTCCTGGAGAAGCTGCCCAAACAGAAATAGGCCTAACAGGTGGTGGACAAGATAACAATCTTTTATATTTATCTGGCGTACCCTACGAAAAAGTACCAAGCGTAAATATTATTAAAAAAATTGTGCAGCTAGTGGAAGAAAAGACTGCTGAAAAAAACAATTAAACCATGATTCCTTTAGAAAAAGTTCGAGCATTGGTTATTAAACACGATACTATAGAAAAAGAACTATCCACGGGAACAATTGATCCAAAAACATTTGCGCAAAAATCAAAGGAATATTCAGAACTAGGAAATATAGTTTCTTACGCTAGAGAATATCTAAAATTTGACATCGATCAAAAGGATTTAGAGCAAATGCTAAAAGATAAAAATAGTGATTCTGAAATGATTACACTTGCTGAAAAAGAATTAGATGAATTAAAAAAAAAAAGAGATGCTCATACAAGTAAGCTAAAAGTGTTTCTACTACCAAAAGATAAAGATGATAATAAAAATGCTATAGTTGAAATAAGAGCAGGGACGGGAGGCTTAGAAGCCTCTCTTTTTTGTGCAGATTTGTTCAAAATGTACGAAAGAGTTTGTTCAAAAAAAAAATGGACATTAGAAATAATAAATATATCTAAAAGTGAGGCAGGTGGATTTAAGGAAGTCATATTTTCGGTCAATGGAAATGATATTTATTCGTATTTAAAATACGAGTCAGGCGTACATCGTGTACAAAGAGTACCATCTACAGAAACGCAAGGAAGGGTACATACTTCAGCAGCTACTGTTGCTGTCTTGCCTGAAGCTGAAGAAGTAGATATTCAAATTAAAGAATCAGATTTAAGAGTAGATGTTTTTAGAGCAGGAGGACCAGGGGGGCAATCTGTTAATACAACTGATAGTGCTGTACGTATAACACATTTACCTACTGGTGTAGTGGTTAGTATACAAGATGAAAAGTCTCAACATAAGAATAAAGCAAAAGCTTTAAAAATATTAAGATCAAGAGTGTATGAAGCTGAAAGAAGAAAAAAAGATCAAGAACGTGCAGACAATAGAAAAAATCAAATAGGAACTGGAGACAGATCTGAACGTATAAGAACATATAATTTTCCACAGGGCAGAGTTACAGACCACAGAATAAACTTAACTCTTCACAAACTAGAAGAATTTTTAAGTGGAGAGATTCATGAAGAAATGAATGAGGGCTTAAGATTAAAAGAACAAGATTTAAAGTTACAAAATCTAGCATAATGATTATTTCAGATCTTTTAAGCTCAGGTTCAAAAATTTTAAAAGGAAAAAAAGTTCCAACTCATCAGATAGATTCAGAAATTATACTTTCTAACCTGTTAAAGAAAAAAAGAGAACAGATAATAATAAATTCTGAAGAAAAAGTTTCTAAAAGCATTATTAACAATTTTAATAAATTAATAATTAGAAGATCAGCAAAAGAACCACTTGCATATATTTTAAAAAAAAAAGAATTTTGGAGTAAAAATTTTTATGTTAATAGAAACACTTTAATCCCAAGACCTGAAACTGAATTATTATGTGATATCGTAATAAAACTATTTAGAAATAAAAAACCACACATATTAGATGTTGGAACTGGTACAGGCTGCATACTCTTGAGCATTTTAAGTGAAATTAAAAAGGGTAAAGGTATAGGTGTTGATATTTCAAAAAAGACTATTGAAGTAGCAGAAAAAAATTCAAAAAGTCTTGAGTTAGATAAAAGAGCTAAGTTTTTGACAAGGTCACTAGATAACATTCACAACTATAAGTTTGATTTAATTGTGTCTAATCCGCCCTATGTAAAAACTAGTGATATTAAAAATTTATCTGATGACGTTAGAAAATTTGAGCCAAAAATAGCTTTAGACGGTGGTAAGGATGGGCTTGACGTTATCAGAAAAGTTATCTACAAATCAAAAACAATTTTAAAAAAGTTTGGTTTGCTCGCTTTAGAAATAGGTTATGGGCAACATTATAAAGTTTCACAAATTTTAAAAGAACAAGGTTTTAGAGAAGAATTACTAATCAAAGATTATCAAGACAATATTAGATGTATATTAGCAAGATTTTAAGATTAATTTTACAAAACAAATATAAATGAACGATCAAAAAAGAAGAACTTTCAGACCAAGAAATCAAAGAAGCGGTTTCAGACCCAGAAGCAATAGTGGGCAAAATTCAAATAGTCATTTTAGGTCTAACGGAGGAGGAAATATTAATAGAAATAATGGGTCAATGACCAATCCATTTAATGTAGAAAAAACTGCTCAAAAATATCAGCAACTTGCAAAAGACGCTAATACTTCAGGGGATCCGGTACTATACGAAAACTATCTTCAACACGCTGAACATTTTAATCGGAGATTAGCCGAGCTTAATGTAAAACCTAAAGAACAAAAAATTGAAAGTTCCAACTTATCTAAACCATCAATAGATGCTTCAGTTGAAAAAAAAGAAGTTATTTAAAAAATTGTCTATTTTATCTTAAAGCGGCAAGCCTTACGTCAATTTTAATTCTTTCTACTTCAAATTTATTTCTAGCTTTATTATTTAAAACTTTACCTGTAGGTAGTTTTAATCTTTGTGAGTTAATCCTTTTTCCATTTTTAATAACTTCATAATGAAGGTGTGGTCCCGTAGACATTCCTGTTGAACCGACGTAACCTATTATCTGTCCTTGATTAACTCTTACTCCTTTTCTTATACCTCTTCCATATTTTGACATATGTCCATAAGCGGTCACATAAGTTGAGTTATGTTTAATTGATACATAATTTCCATAGCCTTTATATTTTTGTGCTTTTGTAACAACCCCAGAACCAGACGCCATTATTGGCGTACCTCTGCGAGCGGCAAAGTCTGTACCCTGGTGTAATTTATTATAGCCTAGTATAGGATGTTTTCTGAGACCAAATGAAGAAGATAAACGCGCACCATTTATTGGAGTCTTCATTAAAGTTTTTATAACACTTTTTCCATCTTCATCATAATAACCTTCTTTATTATTAAAATTAAAATTATAAAGTGAAAGTTCTTTGTTATTAACAAACATTGATGCATAAATTATTTTACCTGTATTTCTGACAATGTTATCTTCATCAACATACGTTTCATAATAAACTTCAAATTTATCACCATTTCTAATGTCTCTTTGAAAGTCTACTTCAAAACCAAACATATTAGCAAACTCAACTATAATGTTCGGTTCAATACCCGCCTCGATAGCAGAGCTATACAGGTTATTTTTTATAGTCTTAGATAGCACAATTTCTTTTTTTTGAAGTTTTAAAATATTCTCATTAATTAAAAACTCATCTTTATTTCTTTTTATTTCCACGGTTGTAATTTCATTTATAGGATAAGATAGACTTACAATCTTATTGATCCCGAGCTCTTCCTTAATAACAATTTTAACTTCAGTTTTAGCAAATACATTAGATAGTTTTTTTGCATTGACAGTTGATGCTATGCTATTAATATCTGAATTAATTATATTGTGTTTTCTTAAAATTTTTTCAATTGTATCGTTGTTCTGTACTATATAAATAAATTCTTTATAAGGAGAATTCAAATTTTCAAAAATATATTCCTTTATATAGCTCAGTTCATCTGACTTTAGAAAAGAATCAAACCTTTTTTCTTTTGATTGGCTGTATAATTTTATTTGATTTATAGCTAAAGAATAAAGTGAGAAAAAAATAGCTACAGCTAAAAAATATAGTAGATAGGGTTTTTTTTTTAAAAAATTATTTATTTTAACTGATTGCATTATAGAACTTTCGTATACAAAAATTAGCAAGCCTTTTCAACGCAAAGCAGTAAATAAGCTATGATTTTGCTGGATTTTTTAACTAATATACACCTTGATTTATCTTTTTTTTGTAATATAACGGCGCTTCACATTTTTTAGTAATATTTAATGTAAATTATCTATTGCTATTGGTGTGTTTTAGATTTTTTTATAAAAATCTTAGCTTTTTTAAATTGTAAATTTTTAAGAAGAGAAGTGTGGACGGTTAGGTTAACAAAGAAATTGTCGTACACACTTTAACGAAACTAA
>Ga0307986_10001339_pt1 | contig 17897 bp, 26 predicted proteins | sample EllFjometageno82_FD_203170 | JGI IMG/M metagenome (GOLD analysis project Ga0307986, IMG submission 203170) | Marine microbial communities from Ellis Fjord, Antarctic Ocean - #82 | ecosystem: Environmental > Aquatic > Marine > Unclassified | place: Southern Ocean | collected 2014-10-09
TTATTCAGAATCTAGACGAGAGGAACAAACATTAATTGTAGAAAATATAATGTCTAAAAATAAAATAACAAAAGATAAACTAAAGGATTGGCCAACTATTGAAAGTCTACATAAAGAAGCTAGTAAAATAAAAGTACAAGCACACAGTGACTACATCACAGAAGAGATTAAAGACTATGGACTGGATATAGACGTTGTTATCGAAGCAAAAGCAAAAGAATTAACAGTAGAAAGATATAAACAACTCTTAATTATATAATATAATAATATGAAAGAAATAAAATTGCACGGTTCATTTAGTGGAGACGTTAATACTGTAGAGGTAGGAGTAGATGAAGCAGGAAGAGGAGCACTATGCGGTCCAGTAACAGTCGCAGCATGTATAATGCCACATGGATTTCAACATCCACTTGTTAAAGATTCTAAATTATTAAACGAGAAACAAAGAACAGACGCAAGGGAAATAGTTCTAGCGAATACACTAGGGTATGCCGTGGTTCATATATCTCCAAAAGAGATCGATAACACTAACATATTGAAAGCTACTTTAAGAGGAATGAACGAATCACTTCGAGGTGTATATCCAACTCATAAATTTGATTTAGTTTTAGTTGATGGAGATAGGTTTCACGGTTTTAGTCACGGGGATGATGTAATACCTTATGAAACTATAATTGGAGGTGATAACAAATATTCTTCTATTGCTGCCGCATCTATATTAGCTAAAACATCTAGAGATGCTATGATGAAACAATTAGATACTGAAGTACCTGGTTATTTATGGAACTCAAATAAAGGATATGGTACAGCTGCTCATATAACTGCAATTAAAGAGATTGGACCGAGTATACATCACAGAGAAACTTTCATATCACATTTCTTAACAACTACAAGAGAATTATTTTAATGAATATCAAGTTAATATTACTAAGTAGCGTCTTATTTTTTACAACACAATTAATAGTATGGTTTCAGGTAAACGGACAGTTTGTATGGAAATGGTTCGATAAGAATCCTATATTATTATCATTGCTTGGAGTTCCTATCAGCTATATGTTTATTTTAGCTACTAAAATGGCAGTAGAAGGATTTGGAGGAATATTATGGCCGCAAAGACTATTAGTATTCGCATTAGGCATAGTATCATTTACTTTTTGTACTTATTGGTTTTTAGGAGAATCATTAACTATGAAAACATACATATCACTAACATTAGCGCTTATATTAGTTCTAATACAACTTTTTTGGAAATAACAAACAACAAACAAACCATGATAGAGATTATAAAAGAAAAACCATTAAAAAGTACTACAAGGGTAGAAGGATTACTAGTACGAGTAACAGGAGGAGAATGGTATGCTATTACCAAATATCAGCCATCAAGAAATCCTTGGTTTGGTAGAGCTGTAAAATCTACGTCTACTGGTAGAATTGATTTCAATAGTAATGCAATATTCGTTAAAAGATATGCACGAGCTCCTGAATTAGAGGAACTTAAAACTATATTAGTGGATGTACTTAATGGAGCAGAAGCACCACAAGATAAGCCTTCGTTCTAAATTGTTAATAACTTTTGGAAATTAATTGAAAGTTTTCACTCCAGGTTTTTATATGTCGTTAAAAATGATTATATTTATACTATAATTAAACAAACAACATTATGCTAACAAAACAACCAAATTACATCAACTTCGATAGACATGAAATCTATACGAAAGAAATGATGGACCTTAACATGGAATTGATTTCAGAATCTAGATCTAATAACGATGGTTTTTCAAATGCTCTATACGGATTATTTGATGGTTATCTTTACAAAAGATTAGAAGAATCAAATAACCCTAAAATTCAAAAGTTAATCAATTTAATCAATCAAAAAATAAAATAATGGTAATAATTCAAATACTAGGAATGGCGTTCGTAGGTGTAATATTAATATGCTTAGGATCGGCTATCGCAGAAATTGTTAATAACTTTATTCAAAATAAACACTAGAGATTTTTTTAATTGAATAAAAATGATTATATTTATACTATAAATAAAAACAACTAATACTAACTAAAACATACGCCAAATGTCAGAAAACAGATTACAGTACACGATTCATAAAGCTTCAAATGGAAACGATTTCATTCTTAAAGGAACAGGAATAAATTCAGAAGCAAAAATCATAGAGCCAGGTCATAGTAGATATGAATGGGTAAAGAAAAACCAAGGAAGAGTGGTTAACATCTCAACAACTAATGGTCGTTGGAATTCTTCAACAGATTACCATGGAGCATACGAACCTTACTCTAAAGAAATTACAAAAGACGTTAAAGTCACTTTAACTAAATTAGACGATTTAAACATTGATAGTTCTTTATTCATTAACATGAAGACTGATACTGTATTTGATGAATTTTGTTCAAGTGATGGAGGTTTTGCACCAGGAACAAACGTAATGTTTACGGGTTCTCCAGGAATTGGTAAAACTACAGTTGGAATTGAATTACTTTCAAAATTACAAGATGCTGGTAAGAAAGTCTTATTTATTTCTGCTGAAATGAGTCAGATAGATATGGCAAGATATTTAAAGAGATTCCCACATTGGGGTCAGTTACCAATCTTATTCTTAGGAGACCATACAGACAGTTGTCCAAAAACTGTTATCGAGTCAGTATTAAATGAAGGTTGGGACTTAATCTTAACAGATTCTTATACAGAAGTAAATGATACAGTTAAAGAAGAATGTAATTTAACGAGAAGTAAAACCGAAAAGTGGTTTTTAGACTTAATGATTACTCATAACAAAGGAGGAAACAATCTTAAGAAATACACAACATTCGTTACAATCTTACAATTAAATAAAGGTGGTCAATTCGTTGGAAGTAATAAGTTACGTCACATGACGTCAGCAATGTTAAACCTTAGATGGGACGGAGAAGAAAACACAGGAAGAAGATACATGGAGTTCGATAAAAACAGAGTAGGAGCAGTCGGTAAGAAACTATTTTTCACATTAGATGCTGGCGTATCATTTGATGAAACTAGGTTCGTTAGAGATAAACAAACCGACTTACTTGTTGAGGACGAGCGAAAGCAACTAGATGCTGAAGGTGTCGCATTTGACGACATCTTCGGTCTAGACGCTGATTCATATGAAGACGAAAACAATGAAGACTTAACAGACGAAGAGATTCAAACGGAGAAAGATGTTAAGAACGGATTATACGGAGAAACTGTATAATTCCATTTGAAACTAATTTATAAATCAAAGATATATATAATATGAAAGAAGAGAGTATTGAACAGGCGTTTATGAGTTTCTTTAAAGATGTATCTTTTGAAGTTACAAGTAGGCCAATTAAAAAAAGTAAGGTTTCTGATAAAGCATTAACCGTTACCGAAAAGGACCTTAAGAAGATGCTAGCGAAAGCTAAAAAAGATTTCAATAAGGCAAAGAAACTTTTTAAGATTAATAAAATATCATCTGATGAATTATTCGATTGGGAATTTAGAGTCTCTGAGATAAAAGAAGAGATAAAGAGGTTTATAGATGACGTTGAGGATAAAGATATATAGTTAAACAAAATAATTTATTAAAATGAAAATAACAAACGAAAGATTAAAAGAAATAATCAAAGAAGAAATAATTTCTATCAGAGAAGCTAATGAGGCTTTAATTACTGAGGCTACCAGATCTACTATAGCTATAGAAGATAAAAAAGGTAATGTAAGAGGAACTTATATAAATTCTGATGGATATGTTGACGGTGTTGGAGCAACTTTGAAAAAGAACTATACGAAAGCTGATAAGGTAGAGAGTTTATTAGCTTTAGGAGAATTCGGTATTTCTTCATTAGGTAAATCAATGGCTGGTGGAGATGACCATTCATTTGCTAAACCTAAGAAAGGAGAAACTGTATTTTATGGTAGAGACAGAGGAGAAGATAATGATATGACTAGTCAATTTGCAGATAGAGAAACTTTTGCACAACAGCATGTTGAAGAATTTGCATATTTATATTCTGTAAAGGATAAGAAATGGTATTACACAACAGATGATGATAACGAAGGTTGGTCAGAATTATAAAAAATTATAACTATGAAATTAACAGAACAAAAACTAAGAGAAATCATTCAAGAAGAACTAACTTCTTTAAATGAAGCTAGTAAATCAGCTAAAGGTATTTTAACCAAAGGCGCAAAAGCTACATATAATTGGGGTGAGGATAAATTATACCAACTTTCAGATGAATTTGAAAACTTTAGTGTAGATAACGACGATGATACATATGACTCTATGGCAGGCGATCTAAATATGGCAGTAGAGATTATACAAGATCAAGGATCTGGACAAGAAGCTAGAGGTTGGTTAAAGAAATTCACAGACGCGTGTAAGAAAGAGCTTAAGGGATTATAATATGAAACTCACAGAACAAAGACTAAGAACAATCATACAAGAAGAACTAACTTCTTTAAATGAAGCTAAAGCTAAAATATATTCTACTGAAGATTTAAGAGATATAGATTGGAAAGAAGGTAGAGACGTTTGGGTTCCTAATTGGAAAGGAGAAGGTGCAGTTGGCAATATGTTTTCTATGACAATGTGGGTAAACTTTGATAATACTCATGATGTAAGTGTTAATAAACGAGGTGTTTGGAATTGGATTGAAGAATTTGAAAAAGAATTCGGAGAAACAGAATGGAGTGTTACTGATAAGAAAGGATATGAACTTATACCTGTAGGTAACAAGAAATTAGATAAGCATATGGCAGATGTCGTGGCTAAAATGAAATCACCTAACAAGGATACTCTAGGACTAACATCACCATACGGAAATAAATTAGATAAGTGGTCTTAATCTAAAAACCATTATTCAAAATTTTAAAAGGTCTTTTTAATTTAGATATATAATCTAGATAAAAAGACCTTTTTTGAGCAATGAAACCAGATGAACGAAACCCTAAAGAATTAATTGGAGAACTTATGACTCTTTTTTCGTCATTTAAGACGAGAATAGAGGATCCTAACTTTATACAGATTGAAGTTACCTTGAAGCAATTGGTAGAAAATCAGGATGAAATGAAGATGGAGATACGAGAACTTAAAAAACAGTTATTAAACCCATATGATGGTGTTGTTATTGAATCTAAGAAGAATACTGAGTTTCGTCATGAGCATGAAGAATTTATTGAAAGGTTCTATAGATTAAGAGACGAACACAATGAACTTATGATTTGGAGGTCTAATTTTGTAAAAATCACATTAGCTATTATTGCTGCCGCGGGTGGAACTATAGCTTTTTTATTAAATAAAATATTCGAATAATATGCTAGTAGACGGTCTTTCATTAAAACTAATATACATACAACTTAAAGAGTTTCATGTTGGCGAAGGTAAGGTAACTGATATTGTATTATCTAGAGAGATTCTAGATAGCGAATTCACGGGTTCTCCTACTAGATTTCAAACGTATAAAGACTTTGAGGCATATTTCAATAAAATAAATAATCAAGTAGATTTTGAGAAAGTTAACACTAGGTTTATGTCAATATATTGCCTTAAGTCCTTTAATGTTAAAAATAGAAAGAAAGGAGGTTTATTCAATATTGCAAAGGAAAATGCCACCAAGTATAGGTCAAACGGACCCGCGGCTAAAATATTAATAAACAGCTTAAATACTAAATATATAAAGATATATGATGAAGTTCATAGACTATTTCACGTTCTAAGAATGGATGAGTATGTACTTACATCTGATGTTAGAATTGCAGGAGGTATCGATGAATATATTGAATATGGATATATTGAAAGATATTTTAGCGATGCTGTAGATAAATTAAAGAAACTATATACAAAATATAAAAATAAATAGATGAGTTCAAATAATATACAAGGTTCGGGTAAAAAGAAAACTGGAGTAAGCAACGGAATGTTCGATCCAGAATATGCAGATAATGGAGCATTAACTCACGTTGAAATGGATTATAATCTTGACCTAATAGGCGAGGTTATAAAAGGTTATCATGTAATGGGTTCAGGTGTTGCTGGTCAGGTTGAAGCTGCTGATATGGGTAAACTATTGAAATTACATACAGTATTAAACACAGATACTCAATTAATTAATGTAGGTGCTATTGTTGGCGAAAGAGTTTGGACTTTTATTCCACCAGTAAGTGGTATAAACATAATAGGCGCAGATACTTATACAAATATAATTGCAACTTCTCCCGCATGTAATGACATATATATTTCTACCACTACGAATTCTTCTCCAGCTGTTGCTATAGGTGATGGTTTAGTATGGAATTGTACTTCTTCACCAAATTCATGGGTAAATATCGGTCCTATACAAGGACCTGCTGGAACTACTGGAACTACTGGTTCGCAAGGAATTCAAGGAGTAGCTGGTGATCAGGGTGCTGTAGGTAGTGCAGGTCAAACTGGAGTAGCTGGAAGTACTGGAGCTACTGGTGTGATTGGTTTAACAGGATCTACTGGAGTTGGTGGTCAAGATTCTACTGTTGCTGGACCTCAAGGAGCTACCGGTGCTGGAATCATTGGAGCTACTGGAGCAACTTCAATTATTGTTGGACCTACTGGAGCTCTTGGACCTAACGGAGCTACTGGAGTTGCTGGACCTACTGGAGCTAATTCAACTGCTGTTGGACCTCAAGGAGCTACTGGAGCACAAGGAATACAGGGAGCTGGAGGAGCTGCAGGAGCTGATTCAACAGTAGCTGGACCTACTGGAGCTGCTGGAGCTGTTGGAGCTCAAGGAGCTGCTGGAGTTGCAGGTGCAGGATATACAGTATCTATATCAAGAGAGGCTACGGCATTGCAGGTTTCTACTGCCGGTGTTATTTCTTATGTTAACAGTGAAACTGATATTACGGCATACGATGCATCTGGAACACAATTAGATTGGGTATCTGCTGGTACTACGCCGAGTGCAACACAATTTAGTGTTATTGCTACCCCTACTGGTATAACAGATGGCGCTCAATCAGATCCAAATTCTGATAATACTGCACATTTTGCTATAGCAGGATCTATTACAGCTGCAACCGCTACTATTTCATACGCAGTAAACTTAGGTAGTGTGATCACTATAACTAAAGTTCAAACATTCCATAAAACTACAGATGGAGCTGTTGGACTTACTGGTTCACAAGGAACGACTGGTACTACCGGTGCTGCTGGACCTACCGGTGCTGCTGGTGCTGCTGGAGCCGACGGAACACATGGATATACTGTAGTATTATCAAGAGAGGCTACAGCTTTACCAGTCGATATTAATGGTACAATTTCTTATACCAACAGTGGAACTGTTGTTAGAGCATATCATCAAGGAACAGAATTACAAGCAATACTTGGTTCGAGTGGTTCTAATCCTACAGCTACTCAATTTAAAGTTACTGAAACCGCATCTAATATATCATCAGGTACTGAATCTGTAGTAGGTCTTACTTCGAGCTTTGCTATAGCAGGATCTATTACAGCTGCAACCGCTACTATTTCATATTCAATAAACTTAGGTAATGTCGCTACAGTAACTAAACTTCAAACTTTTTCTAAAGTAACTGATGGACCTACGGGTTCGCAGGGAGCTTCAGGTATTACAGGAGCTAATGGAGCTACCGGAGCTGATGGACCTTCAGGGGTTCAAGGTCTTACTGGACCTAACGGAGCTACTGGAGTTGCTGGACCTACTGGAGCTGCTGGAGCTGTTGGAGCTCAAGGAGCTACTGGAGCTGATGGTGCTATTGGTGCTTCTGGTGTTGGAGCTACTGGATTAACTGGAGCAAGTTCTTTAGTTGCTGGTCCCGCTGGAGCTCAAGGAGCTTCCGGAGCTCAAGGAACTGCTGGAACCCCTGGAGCTCAAGGAGCTTCTGGACCTACTGGATCTCAAGGAGCTTCCGGAGCTCAAGGAACTGCTGGAACCCCTGGAGCTCAAGGAGCTTCTGGACCTACTGGATCTCAAGGACCTCAAGGACCTAATGGAGCTCAAGGAGCTTCTGGAACTACTGGAGCTAATGGAACTCCTGGAACTGTTGGAGCTCAAGGAGCTTCTGGACCTCAAGGAGCTGATGGTCTTGATGCATATACTATAGTATTGTCAAGGGAACATGCAGTATTACCAAAAACACAAGCAGGAGCTATAACATATACAAATAGTGGTACAGTAATAAGCGCATGGAGAGGAAATACACAATTACAAGGAATTACAATAGGAAATCCAACAACTGGTGAATTTAGAATATATGGAACTACAATCGTTACAGGTAATTATAATACCCCATCAATTACTGTTAGTGGTTTGAATCTTTCCGTTGCCAATTGGTCTGGCGTTACTAGTGATAAGGGAATGATAGAATACTCATTTAATCTTGATGCTTCTATTGGAGCAGTTAAAAAAGCATGGACTTTTTCTACAGTATTAGAAGGAACTACTGGACCTCAAGGACCTCAAGGACCTCAAGGAACTGCTGGAACTGCTGGAACTGCTGGAACTCCTGGAGCTCAAGGAACTGCTGGAACCCCTGGAGCTCAAGGAGCTTCTGGACCTACTGGACCTCAAGGACCTAATGGAGCAGTCGGATCTTCTGGAACTACTGGAACTCCTGGAACTGCTGGAGCTCAAGGAGCTTCTGGAACTACTGGAACTAATGGTATTGATGGAGCAGTTGGAGCTTCTGGACCTACTGGAGCTCAAGGAGCTCAAGGATCTTCTGGAACTGCTGGAACTGCTGGAACTGCTGGAACTGCTGGAGCTCAAGGAGCTTCTGGAACTGCTGGAACTGCTGGAGCTGCTGGAGCTCAAGGAGCTTCTGGACCTACTGGTCCTCAAGGACCTAATGGAACTCCCGGAGCTCAAGGATCTTCTGGAACTCCTGGAACTGCTGGAGCTCAAGGATCTTCTGGACCTACTGGTCCTCAAGGAGCTCAAGGAGCTTCTGGAACTGCTGGAACTGCTGGAACTCAAGGAGCTCAAGGATCTTCTGGACCTACTGGTCCTCAAGGACCTAGTGGAGCAGTCGGACCTCAAGGAGCTTCTGGAACTGCTGGAACTGCTGGAACCCCTGGAGCTCAAGGATCTTCTGGACCTACTGGTCCTCAAGGAGCTCAAGGAGCTTCTGGAACTGCTGGAACTGCTGGAACTCAAGGAGCTCAAGGATCTTCTGGACCTACTGGAGCTCAAGGAGCTCAAGGATCTTCTGGAACTCAAGGATCTTCTGGAACTGCTGGAACTGCTGGAACTCAAGGAGCTCAAGGATCTTCTGGACCTACTGGACCTCAAGGACCTCAAGGAGCTTCTGGAACTGCTGGAACTGCTGGAACTCAAGGAGCTCAAGGATCTTCTGGACCTAATGGTCCTCAAGGACCTAGTGGAGCAGTCGGATCTTCTGGACCTACTGGATCTTCTGGACCTACTGGAGCTTCTGGAGCTCAAGGATCTTCTGGAGCTCAAGGATCTTCTGGAGTTGGAACCACAGGAAGTGAACATATTGAGTTGTTAGCAGTAGGGTTTAATATACCCGTAACTGCAACTAATTTTAAAGATTCATTTGTTTACATTCCAGGAACATTTAACAATATTGTTTCTATGACTACATTTTTAGGTAATTCAACTTCTAGTGCTGCCTTGTCTATATCTGTAAAGATAATAGACTCTTCAAATAATCAAGTAGGATCATTAATTATAATTCCACACCCTGCTTCCCAATCAATATATACATACACGCTTCCGACTTCGGTTAATGCCTCTGGTAATAGATTGTATATTTCTGCAATTGTAGCTTCGGGAGTTACTATAGCTGCATCAGGTACTACTGGACTTGGTTTAGCAGTGAAATTTGCATAAACTTTTGTAAAGTATCTTATATAATACTATGGATGTTAAAGATAGGTTTGAAATAGCAGATAAGGAATATAAACATTGGGTAGATACCGGTGAAGTATCAGAAGATATTATAAAACTTATAGCAAAGAACATAATATATAGATTACCGTTAAACAAATATGAATGGGCTATATTCTCACATGATACTGAGAGAATCAATAACAAAATAAAGAACTATAAAGATGAGTACTAACGAAGGATATTCCAAATCAAATATATTTATTTTTGATATTGATGACACTTTAGTTATTACTAATGCTAAGATTATAGTAACTGACACCGATAGCGGTGAAACTTTATCATTATCTCCAGAAGATTTTAATTCATACCAGGCAAATGATAAACATGTATTAGATTTCGATGAGTTTAAGTCACTTGAAATTCTAAAGGCTGGTAAATTAATAGAAAAGTATTTAAAGGTCTTAGAAGTGAACTATAAGAAAGGTAATGCGATCGGGGTTATAACGGCAAGAGACGAGCAGGATTTAATATTCACATGGTTAAAGGAACACGTAGGTTTTCATGTAGATAAGAAATTAATATTTGCAGTTAACGATCCAATACATGGATTCGAAGGTAATATAGCAGCTAAAAAGAAACAAGCATTTACCGAGTTTATTGATATGGGTTATATTAACCTAACTTTCTTCGATGACGACAAAGAAAATATCAAGATTATTAAAAAGGTTGCTAAAGAAAATCCAGATCTAAAGATCAAAGCAGTCAGAGCGAAGCACTAATTCAACCAAACTTTCCTTAAACAAAATAGAATTCTCATATATAATATATGAGTACTAATACTAAATACACCTTGGTTAGGGATGACGGAAAGACTATGCATTCTTCAGCAATTAAATGGGTTGTATGGAATAAGAATGGAACTATTGGTAAAATGTATCTTGCCCCAGCTATTAATAGAAGTCTAATAATGTATGAGTCAGATAAGTTTTCAAAATATTATAATTGGCTAACGAAGGTTATAACAGATATTAAAGTAAAAAGAAAAGATTTCGTAGAATTCACAACAGAAGATAATAACTATAAACTATATATAAAATGAGAATCAATATTTGGATAAGAGTAGAAGACGCAGTAAAAGGTAGATTAGTGCCAGGAAAATACTGGTTGCATGGTAAACATGTAATAGAACAGAAGTTATTAAACACAGAAGACCTGGTACAGGTATCTATAAGTGTCGATGAATTCGCAAAGTTAGAAGATAATAAACCATCTGAAAATGATTGGGGATCTGAGCATTGGTTAAAAGAACAATACAACAGGAATAGAAACGTAGAAGACCATAAAGATGCTATGGATACTACTGAAGAAGATAGTGTCATTAAAGAATATTTAAGTACTTCAGGTGCTGACTTTTCAGCCTGGTGGAAGAGTAAGAGTATTGCTGAAAGACAAATAGTCACAGGATACTTTGGACATTAAACAATTAGCATAATTGCTATATAAAACTATGAAAGAATTTTTAAAATACAAATAATGATGGAAGATGATATTGAATATCTAATGAAAGCAGGTTATTGGATGTCAGTTACTCCTGTAATGTCTAAAGGAAAATGGGCATGGACTTGCGGAGTTTATAAAAGAGGTAAAAAGACAGGTAATTGGATAACTGAAGATTGCAAAACACATAAGACGCCTGAATTGGCATACGAATGGGGCGCTGAAAGAATCAAGGATATTGTAGAATTAGCAGAACATAAAGAACATAAGATAGAACATAAAGTTTGTTCAGAAAATAAAAAAGATTAAAAGATGAATACAGATCAGAAATTTAGATTTCATGTATTAGGTTTACCACATACTATTACTAATAGTGAATTTAGCGCATGTGCATATACTCAAAAGGTTCTTAAATTTGCTAAAATGATGACGGATAGAGGACATACAGTGATTCACTATGGTCATGAATATTCAGATTTACAATGTACTGAACATGTATCTGTTTTAACAAATGAGGTATTTGAAGAAACTTATGGAAATCATGATTATAGGAGTAAATTATTTACATTTGATATGAATGATAATGCATATACTACATTTTTTAAAAACGCAATAGAAGAGGTAGGTAAGCGTAAACAGAAGAATGATTTTATTTTACCATTCTGGGGCGCAGGTGGAAGACCTGTATGTGACGCACATCCCGATTTAATTACAGTCGAACCAGGTATTGGATATGCTCAAGATCATTGGGCTAATTTTAAAGTATGGGAATCATATGCAATATACCATGCATATTGTAGTTTAAAAAATGTAGGTAATTGTAATCAATCTAATTATGATGTAGTTATTCCAAATTATTTCGATTTAGATGATTTTGATAATACTCAAGAAAAGGAAGATTACTTTTTATTCGTAGGTAGAGTATATGATGGTAAAGGAGTCAATATAGTTTTACAGGTATGCGAACATCTTGGATTAAAACTTAAAATAGCGGGACAACTCGACACAGAATATGAAAACTATAATTGGCCTGAAAACGTAGAATTCGTAGGATATGTTGATATTGATGCAAGAAAGAAATTAATGGCTAAAGCTAAAGGCGCTTTTCTACCATCGCAATATGTCGAACCCTTCGGAGGTGTGCAAATTGAAATGCTATTGTCAGGTACCCCAACAATAACAACAGATTGGGGCGCATTTACAGAAAATAACATAGAAGGCGTTACTGGATATAGATGCAGAACATTTGATGATTATTTAAAAGCAGCTAAGAATGTAAATGAAGGATCTATAAGTCGCGAAGTATGTAGAGAGTATGGAGAGAAGTTTTCATTAGAAGCAATAGCACCTCGCTATGAAAAATACTTTAATGATGTCATGAACATATATACATGTGGTGGTTGGTATGAGACTGATATTCCTAAGGTTGTAGAGCATCAAGACGCGACTACAGCAGAAGCTGATAATGTAGAGGTACCTGGTTTCGTAAATAGATTTTAAAATGAAAACACTGCTAAGACTCTTTATAGTATTCGTAATACTTAAACTAACTAATATAATAGCCTGGTCGTGGTTTTGGGTTTCATCACCATTATGGCTACCGATACTATTAGTTATTTGTTTAGGATTTTTAGCATTTTGGTTTCTTTTATTATATGATAACCCATCGTAATGGATATATCAAACCAAGTAAAAACATTGTCAATGAAAAATAAAATTAGACTGCCATTCTCTGAAGAGGATTATGATAACGCAAGTCAGTATTTTGGTTTAAATGTCGGAAGGTTTTCAGGATTTTGTGCTGAAATGGCTTTGTATAATGCATTTAATAAGGAATGGGAGCATGGATATGGAGAGGAAGATATAGAACTATATAATGCACCAATACAGGTTAAAAGTAGATTAGCAAATGGAACTAAAAAGCTATACTATCCTACACATCAGAAGAAAGGATACGATAAGGTAAGAGGTTTTATCTTTGGAGATGTATTCTATGATTCTAACGAAAAATCTGGGTATTATGAAATATATCCATATGTTTATGCAAAAGAGTACATATTAAAAAACTCAAAGAATTTAATAAGAGGCGGTAAAAACTTCGGTGCCAATATACACGAAGATTTTCTGTTAACATGCCCAAGAGATTTTAGACATGCAATAGAAGAAGAACATTTAATAGGCTTAGAGAGGGTTCATCACAAAACAGATTGGAAAACCTCTATTTCTAAATTAGAAACAAAAACTAAATAAATAATAAATATGAAAGGTATAATTAACACAAGTAAAGGAAGCATGGTTTTAGAGTTTTTTGAAGAAGACGCACCAAAAACTGTACAAAATTTTATAGGACTAGCAAAGCAAGGCTACTATGACGGTTTAACTTTTCATAGAGTTCTTCCAGGTTTTGTTACTCAGGGCGGTTGTCCAGATGGAACAGGACAAGGAGGACCAGGATATAGTATTGATTGTGAACTCTTAGGAGAAAATCAATATCATGAGGCTGGAGTTTTATCAATGGCGCATGCTGGTAGAAATACTGGAGGTTCTCAGTTCTTCCTAGTACACGACAGGGCACAGACACAGCATTTAGATAGAAACCACACCTGCTTTGGAAAAGTCACTGAAGGGTTAGATATAATCTCAAAGATAGAGGAAGGTGATGTATTCACAGTAGAAATAATTTAATAAAAACAAAAACAAACAAAAATGAAAAAAATACTATTAGTATTATTAGTCTTAATAGGACTACAAACAAAAACACAAGCACAAATGATTCCTTGTGACTCACTATCGTATTCAATAGTGATAGATAGTACAACCTGGAACACATTAATGGTAACTGGAAACGCTCCTGGAATAATTAATATGGTAGATTCTATAGATTGGAATTTTTCAGCATGTAATGCGTTAACTTGTTATATACCACAAGGTAACGACCCATACTCATTTCCACTTATAACCCCACAAGACACTGTTAAATTATGTTACGATGCTTTTATATATTTTGACTCCATGACTTATATTTGTAATTATTGTGATTCATTAGTGTATGATTTCATGACTGATACATGGGTGTTAATGAATATGGGTAATCCGACTGGAATAAATGAATTACAATTTACATGGGAAGATGATGGAAAGATATATGATATGTTGGGTAGAGAATTATTAGAAATTCCAGTAGGAGTTATGTACATTAGAAACAAAAAGAAATATATTAAACAATAAAAAGAAAAACAATGAAAAAATTACTATTAGTACTACTAGTCTTAATAGGACTACAAACACAAACAAGAGCACAATTACAGGACGGATCAATAGCTCCAGACTTTACATTAACTGATGTTAATGGAGTAACTCACAACCTTTATACATATCTTGATAGCGGATATACTGTATTTATGGATTTATACGCAGTATGGTGTGGTCCTTGTTGGACTTATAAATTATCAGGTGCTATGGATGACCTTTATGCACAACACGGACCATCAGGTTATCCTAACGTCGACTCTAATACAACAAATGACGTAATGGTTATTGCAGTTGAAGGAGATGAGAATGCGTTAGCTTGTATGTATGGTACAGGTTGCGGAACTCAAGGAGACTGGATTACTGGAAATATATTCCCTCAGTTCTGTACAGATGGTACTGTTAACAACAATCAAATAACTTCAGATTATGCATTAACTTATTGGCCAACTATATACATGATTTGTCCTGATAGATTAACAACAGAAGTTGGACAATCTCAAAGTCTTTATTCTTTTGTAAACAATTGTCCTCCACCTGCTTCAAATGATAATGATGCTAGAACTTTTGATTACGATGGTGAAACTGTAACATGTGCAGGAGATTTAATTCCTCAAATTACAATTCAAAATTATGGTATTTCCAACTTAACTACTTTATCAATTGAAGTTAAAGTTAATGGAACAAGCCAGTCAGTTACTCCTTGGACTGGAAATCTAAGTACATATGCAACTGATAATGTTATGCTTCCTGTTTTGGTTGGATTAGCAAATAATGATGCAGTTACTATTGATGTTACTCAGCCAAACAATTATACAGATGCAGATCCTTCTAATAATCCAACGGTTTCATTTAATGTATCTTTAGCTACTCAAAACACGCATAACGACGTAACAGTTACTATTGAAACCGATGCTTATGGATCTGAAACAACATGGGATATTAAAGATGTAAATGGAACTTCAGTATTATCTGGAGGACCTTATAACGATTTAGGAGCTGCAGGAACAACTCCACAAACTCCAGTTTCAGGTACTTTAAACCCAAATGAGTGCCATACCTTTACGATATATGATAGCTATGGTGATGGAATGGATGCTGGATATGGTACTGGTTCATTTTCGGTTGTAGATGGAAATGGAACGACACTAGCTTCAGGAGGAGCTTTTATAGATGAAGATAAGGCTGCATTTAAAACTGGAAACGCTACTACGACATCAATTACAGAAATATCAAAAGATGAAGCAAACGATGATAAAGTTTTTGATATGTTAGGTAGAGAAGTATTAGAAGTTCCAGTAGGAGTAATGTACATTAGAAACAAAAAGAAATATATTAAACAATAGTGATATTATTAAACACACATCCAGTAAAGAAATCTGATTTAGGATTTCATGGTAATTTATTCGGTGGTAAATTGTTAGCATGGTTGGACGCTGGAGCAGCAGCTTATGCTTCGGAATGCTGTGATACTCCTAGAGTGGTTACTGTTGCGATAGATGAATGCGTCTTTAAAAGACCAGCAAAAGAAGGACAATTGATTAAGATATACGGGAAAATAGATAAAATAGGTACAACTAGTATAAAACTTAAATTAGAAGCAAGAACCCATAATGTATACAATGGAAACCAAAGTATGGTATTATGTACAAATATAACGTTCGTTAGAGTAGACGAACAGGGAGACGCTATCCCAATAAGTGATCGTGTAAAAGAAAAACACGGTTTCGCAATTTAATTAAATAAAAAGTAAAACTATGAAAAGAATTATATTAACACTAGTATTAGCGTTAGGATTACTAACAGCAAATGCACAGATTGACAGATTATCAGGACCAAGAATTGGATTTACAATTTTAACACACGGTAGTTCTGCAGACTTTATTAATGATAGAGGAGAAGACTATGATGAGAATACTGGTAGTTCATATTGGACTGAAGATCAGAAGATGGGATTCATATCTCAATATGGTTGGCAATGGGAAACTAGATTTGTAGATAATGGTCAAGTAGCAGGATTAGTAGAATGGGTAATAGTTGTAGGTGGAATGGAACAAGGAATGTTTTTACCTGCAGTATCATCATTAGTTGGAATAAGAACTGGAAGTGGATTGGAAGCAGCAGTAGGACCTAACTTATCTTTATCAGGAATTGGTATGGTATTTACATTAGGAAAGAACTTCAAATCAGGAGACTTAAACTTTCCAGTGAATATTGCATTCGTACCTGGTAAATCATCAGCTTGGGGTGACGGTGGAGAATCAACAGGAGCAAGAATATCATTAATAGTAGGTTTTAATATGAGTAAATAATGAAAAACATTAACAAATCAACTGGATACTTAATAGTATTAGTATTCTGGACGATAGTATTAACTCTATTATCAACAGTAACTTCGAATGCACAAGATACTATATGTACTTATTTCATACACGATGATGTTTATGAATTCGACTATGATATGGATACTGTAATGACTTATGACGAACAAACTACTAGGTTCTATTCTATAGAAGTAGGATACAGACAAGTATTATGCCTAGATCTTAGTGATACTACAGAAAGAGTTAGAAGGGTAATAATTACCTATCCTGATGGAAGCAAATCAAGAGAGGTATTAGATAGCAGAGATAAAGTATACTACACACCGTTCGGACCATTGAAAGTTGAGGTAGGCAAACCAAAATATATGATATTATTATGAGAGATGACGACGCAATATACGGATTATTAGCACCATGGATTTTTATCATAGGAGCATGTAGCCTATTAATTATACTTGTAATAGTAGATACTATTTTTAACTTAGGTTTAAGCAATTAGAATGAAAAGATTATTATTCATATTATGTTTTTTAGTTAGCTTAACTGCTAATTCACAGTGTGTTTCTAATCAATCTTCAAATATGACACCAGCTGGTCCTTATGTACCAGGTCAAGTTGTAACGATTAATTACACATTGGGAACATTTACCCAACTAAACCTAAATTGGATTATTGCATTTCAAATTAATCTAGGACCAGGATGGACTAATCTACAGCCTCTAATTACCCCAGGTAATCCAATAGGGTCGACAGGATTCTGGATGTGGGATTTACAAAACACATTCCCGAGCGGATTGAATTGGGGACCTGGTTGGAGATTTATCAATACAGGAACTGCAAACTGGGGAACAGGATCAACCGGTCCTTTTACCATGAGATTTAGAGTAACTGTAGCTCCAACATGTACACCAGATAATTTATCTATTAGTATGAATGTAATTGGAGATTGTCTAACAGGAGGCTGGAACAACGGATC